>Ga0302324_100001574_pt1 | contig 54978 bp, 42 predicted proteins | sample Palsa_T0_1_FD_201949 | JGI IMG/M metagenome (GOLD analysis project Ga0302324, IMG submission 201949) | Peat permafrost microbial communities from Stordalen Mire near Abisko, Sweden - Palsa_T0_1 | ecosystem: Environmental > Terrestrial > Soil > Palsa > Peat permafrost | place: Sweden: Abisko...
TCGCCTTTGAGCGTCACCTGATCCTGCTCGGTCCAGCCCGAGATTTGCTTGATCGACAGGCGGTCGAACGGCTGCAGAGTGAGATTGGCGCTCTGATCGCCGCTGCGAATCGCCGCCAGATCGATCGATACCACCTGTGTGCGGCGCTGCTCACCGTTGTCGACGACGTAGCGCGATAGCTCGGCGTGGGTGCCATAGGCCGCGGAGTCGAGGCTGCCGCCGGCTCGGATCAGATCGGTGACACGCATGCCCGCTTCGAGCGGGTAATCGCCAGGCACCTTGACCCGCCCATCGACGTGCACAATCTGCGTCGGTTGGGCGAGATTGGATTGCACGCGCAGCTCGTCCATGAGAGGTTGAATCACATGTTCGCGGCTGGTCTCAAGGTCGAACACCGAGATGATATCGCGCGGCATCAAGGTGATGTCGGCCGCAGAACCTGGAGCACGCAGCGCCGCCGCCAGGTCCGCCGACATTACCGTGACGCGCCGATTGACTGGCTGTTCACGTCGAATCAGCAGATAGTTCTGATCGGCGTTGGGTTTGAGTTCATCGATTGACGACACCACGTCGGTCAATCGCAGACCCTCGTGCCAGGCGAAGTACTTCGGTCGATAGACGTATCCCTGCAGGGTAACGCCGGAGTCCAGCTGCGGGCGCAAACGCAGCACGCGCAGCGCATCGCCATTGCGAAGCGCCGGGCTCGCCGTGCCCGGCGACGACGGATTGACATTGAGCACTACGCGATGCTGCCGATCGTCGACCCGGACTAGAGCTGCGGCGTCGCGGTCGGCGAGTGGCGTGAGGCCGCCACCCATAGCGATCAGATCAAAGACGCTCCCATTACCCTTGAGTTCATAGATCGCGGGCCGCTGCACTTCACCGTCGATCGACACTGTCGGGCCCACCGAGGGAATGAACACCACATCACCGGGCAGCAGCTTGGCATCGTTGGCGCTGTCGCCGCGCATCAGCAAATCGTACAGGTCCACGGTACGCACGATCTCACCCTGGCGTTTGAGCTGGATGGTGCGCAGCGAGCCCATGGGCTTGATTCCGCCGGCAGCAAATAATGCGGTGGTCACCGTTGCCAGTCCGGTCACGGAATAGGACCCCGGATACTTGGCCTCGCCCAGCACGAAAACGCTAATGGTGCGGGTCTCTCCCATCGATACGCTGGCGCGGGTACCGATCATCTGCCTGGCAACGCGATCTTCGATATCGCTCTTGACCTCGCCGTAGCGCTGGCCGCCCACTGCAATCGGACCTAATTGAGGGAAGCTCACGCGCCCGTCGCGCGAAACCGTCAAGGTCAACGTCTGGTTCATAGTGCCAAACAGCTGGACCTGCAGCGAATCCCCGGGCCCCATGACGTAGTCGGCCGGAACCGGCACATTGAGTGTGGACTGGAAGCCCGAAACTGAATTGTCGAACAGGTCGTAGCCGAAGGGCTTCAGCGCCGCCTGGCCGGACTTCTGCAACGGCAGTCGCGTGAGTCTGACTTGCAGTTTCGCCAGTGCCGGCTCCGCCCCAGCGCGCCGCGTCGCCAGATCTTCCGTCAGTCCAGCCAGTGCCATGGAGGGAATGCCGGGCAGCTGCAGCTCACCGCTGCTGTCGAGCAAATAGGGGTTGTGCAAGCGAACCAGATCGACCAGGTCCTTGAGCTGCTGCTTCTCGTCGGCCTGCAGTTCCTCGATCGGCTGCTGTGGCTGCTCCTGCGGGCGCTGATTGTTCATCCCCTGTTGTTGTGCCAGCTGTTGCTGCAGCAACTGTTGCTGCTGGGGCGTCAGCTGGGAAAGTTGCTGGCTATTGCCACTGAGTGGCGGGGAGTTCTGATTGCCGTTCTGAGACGCGTTCTGGTTATTGTTATTGCCATTGTTATTGTAATTGTAATTGTTCTGGCCGGTGGGCGCGTTGCCGTTGTTCTCGCCGGGCAGCGAGACTTCCACCAGTACCGTGTCACCGGGCTTGAACACCGGCGGCCCGAATTGCTGCTGCTCTGAGTCATTCTGCCCCTGCTGCCGCCGCTGTTGCTGCAGCATCTGTTGCTGCAACAACGCGGATTGAGAGCTGTTGTATCCGCCGGAATTGCCCGGGAGAGAGCCCGAACCTATCCCGCCGAGGCCGGAACTGCCGCCGCCTCCGATGCCAAGGCGCTGCATGATGGCCTGCTGCTGATCGGGGGGCAGGCCGTTGAACAGCTGCATCTGCTGCGACAGATCCTGCTGCTGCGCGCCCACCAGATTGGGCAGCACAGACAGGGCGATCGCGGCGATCGCCAAACGCAAAGTCACGCCAATTTGATTTCGGGCCGGTATTCCGGTCACTCGCAAGCCCCTAGCCAGTGCAATGACTGGAATTGTACTACGCGCCATCCGCTGAAGCGGGCGGTGCGCCAGCGCGTTGACACGCCGGTTATGCCCGCCATTTCTTGAGTATCGCCAGCGCCCCGGCCAGCGAACTCGATACGCCCTTGGCGCTCTCGGGTTTCTGCACCAAAGGAATGAGCGCCTCGCACAGCTTCTTGCCCAGCTCCACACCCCACTGATCAAAAGCATTGTCGCCCCAGACCACACTCTCCACGAACACCTTGTGCTCGTACAGCGCGATGATCCGGCCCAGAGTCAGCGGATCAAGCTGTTCGAACATCAGCAGACTCGACGGCCGGTTGCCCTCATGGATCTTGTGCGGCAGCAGCGCAGCGATCTTCGCCTCCGGCAGTTTGGCGCGCATGAGATCCGCCCTGACCGCCGCCGCATCCTGACCGAGCGCAAAAGCCTCTGCCTGTGCCAGACAGTTGGCGATCGCCAGATCCTGCTGCGCCTGGCTGGCGCCGGAGGAGCGTATGGGCAGCAGAAAATCGAGCGCCGCGCGCTGCGTGCCCTGATGCAGCAATTGAAAAAACGAATGCTGCGCATTGTTGCCGGGCTCACCCCAGATGACCGCGCAGGTGCCGAGCGTGACCGCCCTGCCATCGAGCTTCACGTGCTTGCCATTACTTTCCATCTCCAGCTGCTGCAGATACGCGGGCAGGCGTGCGAGCCGCGAGTCGTAAGGCAGCACTGCCAGCGTGGGCAGACCCAGAAGGTCGATGTTCCACACCGCCAGCAGACCGGCGAGTACCGGCAGGTTCTGCTGCCACGGAGCGCTGCGAAAGTGTTCATCGATCTCGCGGCCGCCGGACAGGAACGACTCGAAACCCTGGCGGCCGATCGCGATAGCGAGCGATACCCCGATCGATGACCAGATTGAATAGCGTCCGCCGACCCAGTCCCACATGGCGAAGCGATAATCGGGATGCACTCCGAACTCATCCATGGCGCCGGCATTGACCGAAACGGCCGCGAAATGCTGCGGCACCGCCTTCTCGCCCAGGCGCTGCTGAATCCAGCTGCGCGCCGCCCGGGCATTGGTCAGGGTCTCGAGCGTGATGAAAGTCTTGGAGCAGATGATGAACAGCGTGCGCGCCGGATCGGCGTGTTCGAGCACGTCCACCAGCTGACAGCCATCGACGTTGGAGACGAAAGCGACCTGGGGCGCGCCCTGCGCGAACGGCTTCAGAGCCTGCACCGCCATCGCAGGGCCCAGGTCTGAGCCGCCGATGCCGATGTTCACCACCAGCGAATAGCTGGCATCGCTGCTCGAGCGGATGCGGCCTTGCCGTACGTCCTCGGCGAACCCCAGCACGCGCTCGCGCTCGGCCATCACCAGCGCATTGACATCCGTCCCCTCGACCATCAGCGCCGTCGCGCCGGAGCGCCGCAGCGCCGTGTGCAGAACCGCCCGGCCCTCGGTGCTGTTGATGGCATCGCCACGGAACATGGCCTCGATACGCGCGCGCAGACCCAGCTGCTCGGCGAGCGCCGTAAAAGTCTCAAGCACCCGCGCATCGATGCGCTGGCGCGAATAGTCCAGGACCAATCCAGCCGCTTCACACGAACAATGCGCGAAGCGCTGCGGATCCTGCGCAAACAGCTCGCGCGTGCTGGTGGCACTCAGGCGCTGCGCCAGGCCTTCGAGTTCACGCCACGCCGCACAGTCAGTGCCAGAGCGCGTAACCATGGTCATCGGCGATGCTCCGCGTTGCGGGAGGGGGCGGCAATTCTAGCGGCAAAGCGCAAGCCTGCTTAGGCTATTCGGCCGCGGCAGCCAGGGCAGTCGCCGGCTCGAACATGCTCCAGACACAACGCCCGCCGCTCGCCTTGGCAAGCAGTGTCTGAAGTAGCGCGTGCGCGGCGCATTCCTCGGCACTGGCACGGATGACCACCAGCGGTTCACTGGGGCGTACCGTGGCCGGCGAGGCCGTGGCTCGCGTGGAAGCGCGCTCGCGCGCCGACTCATCGAGCGCCAGCAGGCTCTGGCCGCCGGTCATGGCCAGGTAGACGTCGGCCAGCAGCCGGGCATCGAGCAGCGCGCCGTGCAGTTCGCGATGCGAGTTGTCGATGCCATAACGCTTGCACAGAGAATCGAGGTTGTTGCGCTGACCCGGGTGGCGCTCACGCGCGAGGGTCAGCGTATCGAGCACCTGGCACAGACTGCGCACCAGGATGGGGGCTGCCTCGAGCAGCGCAAACTCCCGCTCGAGGAAGGCGATGTCGAACACGGCATTGTGGATGATCAGCTCGCTGCCTTCGATGAACTGCCGCAGCTCGCTGGCGATGTCTGCGAATTTCGGCTCATGCTCCAGCCGCGCGCGCGTCAGGCCGTGTACGGCGCGCGCGCCCTCCTCGATCTCGCGCTCGGGATTGAGGTAGCGGTGAAAATGGCGGCCTGTGGGCCGGCGATTGAGCAGCTCGACGCAGCCGATTTCGATGATGCGATGGCCGCGATCGACTTCCAGCCCAGTGGTTTCGGTATCGAGAACGATCTGTCGCATGGGCGCTGCTTACGCTTGGGAGCGCGAGTCTACCCCAAGCAGTGCATCGATCGCAGCGTTGGCCAGCGCATCGGCGCGCTCGTTGCCGGGTACCCCGGAATGTCCTTTCACCCAGTGCCAATCGACCCGATGCTTGGCCGCCTCGAGTTCGAGCACCTGCCACAGATCCTGGTTCTTGACCGGTTTCTTGTCCGCGGTCTTCCAGCCGCGCGCTTTCCACCGCGGCAGCCACTCGAGAATGCCGAGGCGCACGTATTGCGAATCGGTATAAAGCCGCGCTTGCACCGGACGCTTGAGGGCTTGCAGCGCCCCGATCACCGCCATGAGTTCCATGCGGTTGTTGGTGGTCGGATTCTCTGCGCCGGAGATTTCCCGCACGCGCTCCCCGATCGACAGAATCGCTCCCCAGCCGCCCGGACCCGGGTTGCCGCGGCAAGCTCCATCGGTATAGATCTCGACCGCCTCGCTCAAGTGCTGGGTTCCACGAGACCACCGAGCACCGAGCGCCGTTCGCGCAGCCGCGGGCGAATGGGGGTCATGGTGTAGACACGCTTGCGGGCCTTTATGACATAAGCAGCGGCCGGCCAAGGGTAGAACCAACCGCGGTGCAGCATGCTGAGCGCAGTCGTTTCCATCGGGGAGCGCGGCGTGCGTGGCAAATGGTACAGATACGGCTGATGACACACGATCTCATAGCTCAATAGACCCAGCCAATCACGCACTCGGCCACTGGCGAGCCGGCGGCGCAGACCGGGCGGATAGCCGTCGCGCGAGGCGGCCGAACGCAGCCCCCAGAAGCTCGTCGGCCGGAACCCCAGTACGATCAGCTGCCCCTCGGCGACCAGAACTCGATCGGCTTCGCGCAATACCGCATAAGGATCAGGGGCGTATTCGAGCGTGTGGGGCAGCAGCACGGCATCGACCGAGCCGCCACTGATGGGCAGATGCGCCAGATTGGCTAGCAGATCGCCGTCGGAGCGCCGCAGTGCGGCATCGGCCACGACGCTCTGGCGCCGGATCCGGCTTTGCGCCAGTAGCTCACGGCCCGCACCCCAGGTCCCCAGCTGCAGCAGCTCCTGGCCGAATACGTCATCGAAGGTCGTGGCCAGCAAACGCGCCTCAGCCGCGATCAGCGCCCGGCCCAGTGGGCCGTTCTGCCAGTGCTGCAAAATACCAGTGAATTCCGCCATCCTGAGATCGTGTTGGTGAATTGCCAAAAAACTAGCAATTTTGTGAACTTACGGGTTAAATTCTGCTGGCCTGGCGCATCGGCTCCTGGCATACCGTAACATGTTCCAAATACCCGCTACGGGGAGTCGACCGTTGAGCCCAGCGAAGCTGACCCGGCTGCCCCTGATCATCCTGTTGCTGCCTCTGGCCCTGCTGGCCGGCTGCGCTCGTCAGCTTAAGCCAGACAGCGCCGTCCAGGCCACACCCGTGCCGGCGGCCCCGGTTGCCGCAGCGAATGAGGCCGCGCCGCAGCCCGCAGCGGCCGATCCCGCCCCGGCCGATCTCAGCCTGATCCCGCATCAGCCGATTCGGGACGCTGCCGCAACCCAGGAACCCAGCGCCACGGCGGATCTGGATTCGGCCAGCCTGCCCGGCCCGCCGGCAGACAGCGTCGTCACGGTCAAGCAGATCGATCTGCTGGAACGCCTGCGCGGTGGTTTCGAGCTCGAGGATGTCAATGAGCCCGCGGTCGCGGCCCAATTGAACTGGTTCGCCAACCACCCCGACTTTCTCGAGCGCACTTTCGGGCGCTCCGAGCTGTGGCTGTACTACATTGTCGGTCAGCTCGAACGGCGCCACATGCCGCGCGAACTGGCGCTGCTGCCGGTCATCGAGAGCGCTTTCGAGCCCTATGCCTACTCCTCAGCGCGCGCCGCCGGTCTGTGGCAGTTCATCTCCGACACCGGGCGCCGTTTTGGTCTGAAACAGGACTGGTGGTACGACGGCCGGCGCGATCCGATCGAGGCCACCCGGGCGGCTCTGGATTACCTGCAGGCCCTGCATGATGAGTTCAATGGCGACTGGCTGCTGGCGATCGCGGCCTACAACTGCGGCGAGTTGGCGGTGGAGCGCGCCATCCAGAAGAATCAGCGCATCGGCAGGCCGACCGACTTCTGGCACCTCAAGCTACCCGCGGAGACGCACGGCTACGTGCCGGAGTTGCTGGCCATGCGCCGGCTGGTCGCTAACCCGGCTCGCTACGGCATCGAGTTCAGTCATATTCTGAATGAACCCTACTTCGTGCAGATTTCAACCGGAGGCCAGATTGATCTGGAAGTGGTCGCGAAAGTCGCAGGCATCAGCACCGAGGACCTGTACACGCTGAACCCGGCATTTCATCGCTGGGCCACCGATCCCACCGGTCCGCACCGGCTGCTGGTGCCCGTGGACGCCGCCGAGGGTCTGGAGCAGACGCTGGCGCAATTGACCCCCGACCAACGCATGAGCGTTGAGCATTACACCGTGCAACACGGCGATACGGTCGCCACGATTGCAACCCGATTCGCGACCAAACCCGATGTGATTCGCGAACTCAACGACCTGGGAGCGAGCGAGCCGCTGGTGATCGATACCGCATTGCGCGTACCCACCGCCGTGGTGCTGCCCGAGAAAGTGGCGCGCGCGGCCATGCTGTTCGACTCACCGGTGCGCCTGCGCGGGCGCCATCGCGGCGTGCGGCCCGATATCCGTGTGGTGCGGCGCGGGGATACGCTTTATGGAATCGCCCAGCGCATGGGTACCGATGTGCACGCGCTGGCAGAAGCCAATGGCCTGCGCCCTGGAGATCGCCTGCACGCGGGACAGAAGCTGCGCGTGGGCTCGACCACGCTGGCGGCGGATTCGACGCTGGCGGCAGGCAAATCGGCGCACAGCTCAAACGCTTCGGCCATCTCCGTGGCTTCAAACGACGGCAGCCGGCGCGTGACCTACAAGGTGCGTCGCGGGGATACGCTCTACAGCATTGCCCGGCTGCTGCAGGTTACGGTGATCGACCTGCTGGGCTGGAACGGCATGTCGGGCGAGCGCAATCTGCGGCCGGGGCAGACGCTGGTCGCCTTCGTCCGATCACGCAGCTGAGCGCAGTGGGCATACTCGCGGGCAAGCGCGCGCTGATCGTGGGCGTGGCCACCGAGCGTTCGATCGCCTGGGGCATCGCCGAAGCCATGCACGCCCAAGGCGCCGAACTGGCCTTCTCATACGCCAACGACAAGTTCAAGGAGCGGGTTGAGCCTCTGGCGGCCTCGATCGGTTCGAAGTTGCTGATGCCGCTCGACGTGCAGTTGGACGATCAGATTGATGCGGCTTTCGCGCTGTTGCAGCGCGAATGGGGCGCGATCGATATCCTGGTGCACGCGGTCGCCTTTGCGCCGCGCGAAGCACTGAGCGGCAGCTTTAGCGCCAACACCTCGCGTGAGGCGTTCCGCATCGCGCACGACGTATCGAGCTACAGCTTCACCGCCCTGGCACGTGGCGCAGCTGCGCTGATGAGCGGCCGGGCCGGCGCCTTGCTGACGCTGACCTACCTGGGCGCCGTGCGCTCATTGCCCAGCTATAACGTCATGGGCCTCGCCAAGGCCAGCCTCGAGGCCAATGTTCGCTTCCTGGCCGCGGATCTGGGGCCGCAGAACATCCGTGTCAACGCCATCTCGGCCGGCCCGATCAAGACTCTCGCCGCCGCCGGCATTGGCGGCTTTCGCAAGATTCTCGCGCACGTCGCCCAAGTGGCGCCGCTGCGGCGCAACGTCTCCACGCAGGACGTCGGCAACGCCGCGGCCTTTCTGTGTTCGGACATGGCTGCCGGCATCACCGGCGAGATCGTGTATGTGGATAACGGCTACAGCACCGTCGGCATGAGCTTCGAGGGCGGCGGCAGCGAATAGCGCGAGTGCCACGCCTATTCGAACACGCTCGGGTTGCGCTTGACGCTCGCGCTATGTTCCAGCTCGAGTAGATACGCGGCCATATCGCCGTCGCGATCGCGCCCTACGAACTGCGACACCAGTTGTTCGTCGTTCTTCGGATTGGCGCCCGCAGTCCCTGCGCGCACGGCGCTGAGCATGAGTACCGCGGCTCCGCCACTATCAAGCGGCATGGCTCGATACAGCGGTTTGCCTGCCGCCGGGGGTGGCGCCGCGAATGCGGCCTCGCGCACCTGTGCCGGCAGCTGCGGATCGCTGCGAGCGACAAACGCCGCCGGCGCCGCATTGACTCCGAGGCCTTTGATCACCGCATCAAAACTCGCGCCGCCATCGAGCTGCTTGACTGCATCCTTGGCAGCCAGCTGCGCCGCGTTGGTACTGGTGTCCTTGCGAATCGCGGCGATGATCTCGTCACGCACGCTCGCGATCGGCTGCGGCGCAGGCGCCTGGTGCGCCAGCACCTTGAAGATCACGAGTCGATCCTCAGCCAAAGCTACCGGGCCGCCAATGCGATTACCCGAGAGCGCATCATCGCTGAATACGGCCTGCACCAGCTCGGGCTTGCCGCCGAGCGGCGCGCCGCCGCTGCGCGTGAAATCCTTGACCTCACCGAGCTGCAGTCCGAACTGCGTCGCAAGAGTCGACAGATCGTTACTGTCCCCCTTCTCGAGTTTTTGCTGCAATTGTTCCTCGCGATCGCCGAAAATCTCCGCTGCTTGGGCGCGACGGTAGTCCGCCTCGATCCGCGTGCGTCCGTCGGCCAGCGTCAGCACATGGGCCGGCCGGATCTCATCGAGCTTGATGATGTGATATCCGAACTCGGTCTTGACCGGATCGCTGATCTGCCCGGGCTGCAACTTGAACAGCGCCGCTGCAAAGGCTCCCACGTAGGCGCTTTGCTCGGCCCAGCCCAGATCCCCGCCCTGCGCCGAAGAGCCGGGATCGGCCGAATATTTTCGCGCCAGCTCGCCGAAGTCCTTCCCGGCTTTGAGCTCTGAGAGCACCTGCTGCGCCTTGGCGAGCGCGGCGGCGTCGGCTTTGGCATCCTTGGGATCGACGAGCGAGATCAGAATGTGGTGTGCGTGGCGCTTTTCGTTCTCGGAGTAGCGGCTCTTGTTCTTGTCGTAATAGGCCTGCAGATCCTCATCCTTGATGCTGATCTGCGGCGCAATGGCATCGAGCGACAGCTGCGCGTATTGCAGCTGCACCGACTCCGGAGTCAGGTAATCGTTGGGGTGCGCGTCGTACCAGGTCTTGATCTGGGCATCGTCGATCTTGGCGGCTGCGGCGTAGCGCTCCGCGGGCAGCAGCGCGTAGCGCACTTCGCGCTGTTCGTTTTCGAGCGCATAGATGCGGTTGATCTGCGCCGAGGTCAGGAAATCCGAAAGCTGTATGCCCTCGCTGAGCTGCGATATCTGCAGCGCCTGGCGGCGTTCGCTTTCGTAGCCCTCGGGCGTCAGGCCGATCTGCGCCAGCATGGTCTTGGCAGCCAGGGCACTGAATTTGCCTTCCACCTGGAAGGCCGGTTCGCTTTGATAGGCCGCCAGCACCTGGGCGTCGCTGGCGCGATAGCCGGCCGACTGCGCGCGCTGGCGCAGCACCGTCTCGCGCACGTATTCATTCAGCAACTGCTGTTGCAGCATGCGTGTCTGCGCCGCGGGCAGTGAGGCGCCGTTGAGCGCCTGCGCATACTGCGCCTGGCGTTCCTGCCAGGCGCGATTCAGGGTCTCGGTGCTGACGCGTTCGCCATTGACCTTGAGCCCATAGTCCTGCGGACTGAAGCTGACGTTGACGATGCCATAGGCCCCCCAGGCAGCAAAAATCAGCGCCAGCAGTCCAAGCAGCGCGGTTGCCAGCCATCGCTGGCTCTTCAGTTTGTCGCCAATATTTTGCAGCATGTGGGTAAATGGCGGAGCGGACGGGACTCGAACCCGCGACCCCCGGCGTGACAGGCCGGTATTCTAACCAGCTGAACTACCGCTCCGTTTCAGGACAGTCGATTACACGTAAGTAGCACTGGTTTGGATCGGCCAGCAATGCAAACAACCATTATACGGGCTGATGGTGGGCCTTGCCACCGCGACGATGCTGGTGGGTGCTGAGGGATTCGAACCCCCGACATTCGCCGTGTAAAGGCGACGCTCTACCAACTGAGCTAAGCACCCCGCCGGTTTCAGTGCGCCTGCACCAGCTTGCTGGTGCGCGCCCGGGTGCGCCGAGCCGGTTTCGTCGCCGGCGGCTGCTCGGCCGCGGTTTCGGGCCGCGGTACCGGCTGGCGCGTCAGGGCAATCTGCAGCACCTCGTCGATCCAGCGTACCGGCCTGATCTCCAGCTTGCCTTTGATGTTGTCCGGAATCTCCACCAGGTCCTTCTGATTCTCTTCCGGAATCATGACCAGCGCGACTCCGCCGCGCTGCGCGGCCAGCAACTTCTCCTTGAGGCCACCGATCGGCAGCACTTCTCCGCGCAAGGTGATCTCACCGGTCATGGCTACATCCGATCGCACCGGAATGCGCGTCAGGGCCGAGACCAGCGCCGTGCACATGCCGATGCCGGCACTCGGGCCATCCTTGGGCGTCGCGCCCTCGGGCATATGAATGTGCACGTCATGCTTCTGGTAGAAATCGATATCCAGACCCAAGACCGCAGCACGGCTGCGCACCACCGACATTGCGGCCTGAATCGACTCCTGCATGACTTCGCCGAGCTGGCCGGTATGCAGCAGCTTGCCCTTGCCGGGCACCACCGCGGCCTCAATGGTCAGCAGCTCACCGCCGACTTCAGTCCAGGCCAGACCCGTGACCTGCCCGACGCGATCGAGCTCCTCGGCCTTGCCGTAACGGAAGCGCCGCACGCCCAGATACTTGTCGAGATTGCGCGGCGTCACCGCCACTTTGGCCGCGCTCTTGCCGGCCTTATCGAGCAGCAGCTGCTTGACCGCCTTGCGGCTGATCTTGGCGACTTCGCGCTCCAGATTGCGCACCCCGGCCTCGCGCGTGTAGTAACGCACGATGTCGGTGATGGCCGGATCGGAGACCTTGAGTTCGCCGTTGCGCAAGCCGTTGTGCTTGATCTGCTTGGGCACCAGGTAGCGGCGTGCAATATTGAGCTTCTCGTCTTCGGTGTAGCCGGGCAAGCGGATCACTTCCATGCGATCGAGCAGCGGTGGCGGAATATTCAGCGAATTGGCGGTACAGACGAACATGACCTCGGACAGGTCGAAGTCGACTTCCAGATAATGGTCGTTGAAGGTCGCGTTCTGTTCCGGATCGAGCACTTCCAATAGCGCCGAAGACGGGTCGCCGCGGAAGTCCATGGCCATCTTGTCGACTTCATCGAGCAGGAACAGCGGATTGTGCACGCCGGTCTTGGCCATGTTCTGCACGATCTTGCCCGGCATCGAACCGATGTAGGTGCGCCGATGACCGCGGATCTCGGCCTCATCGCGCACGCCGCCGAGGGACATGCGCACGAACTTGCGGTTGGTCGCACGCGCCATGCTCTGCCCGAGCGAGGTCTTGCCGACGCCCGGAGGGCCGACGAGACACAGGATCGGACCCTTGATCTTCTCCACGCGCTGCAATACCGCCAGATACTCGACGATGCGCTCCTTGACCTTGTCGAGACCATAGTGGTCCTCGTCCAGTACCTTTTGCGCATTGACGATGTTCTTGTGCAGGCGCGTGCGTTTCTTCCACGGCACCTTGACCAGCCAGTCGACGTAGTTGCGCACCACGGTGGCTTCGGCCGACATCGGCGACATCATCTTGAGCTTGTTGATCTCCGCCGTGGCTTTATCGCGCGCCTCTTTCGGCATGCCGGCCTTGGCGATCTTGTGCTCGATCTCGGCTATCTCGTTGGTGCCGTCCTCCATCTCCCCGAGCTCTTTCTGAATCGCCTTCATCTGCTCGTTGAGGTAGTACTCGCGCTGGCTCTTCTCCATCTGCGCCTTGACGCGGCCGCGGATGCGCTTCTCGATCTGCAGCACATCCATCTCGCCTTCGATGGCCACCAGCATGTGCTCGAGCCGCTTGCGCACATCGAGAATCTCGAGCACCTTCTGCTTTTCGGCGAGCTTGAGCGACATGTGTGCGGCAACGGTGTCGGCAAGCCGGCCCGGCTGTTCGATACCGGCCAGCGCCGTCAGCACCTCGGGCGGCACCTTCTTATTGAGCTTCACGTACTGCTCAAACTGCGACACCACCGAACGCACCAGCACGTCCATTTCGCGCTCATCGTATTGGTCGGAATCGACCTCGATCGCGATCGTGGCGGAGTAGAACTCTCCCGGGTGCAGCTGCTCGACGCGCGCACGGTCGACCCCTTCCACCAGCACCTTAACCGTACCGTCGGGCAGCTTGAGCATCTGCAGGATGCTGGCCACGGTACCGAATCTATGCAGATCCTCGAGCTTGGGATCGTCGACGTCCGCCTGCCTCTGCGCCACCAGCATGATGCGTTTGTCGCTACGCATGGCGGCATCGAGCGCGTGTATCGACTTTTCACGGCCGACGAACAGCGGGATGACCATATGGGGATACACGACCACGTCCCGAAGCGGCAGCACGGGGACGGCGGTGGGTACGACGACTTCGGTCACGGTGGGAGTTTCTTCAGTCACTTGGGCCTCGTATCGCTGGAAGATGCCTGGTTCAGACTGCCAAAACAAATTGGGGCGCGCCGCCCTATTTCAATGGCGCCGCGCCCCGCTTAACCCGGACTAAACTGTCAAACTGTCGATCAGCCGTGCAGCGATCCGCTGGCCCTCCGGGGCTCCTCGACCGCCGCCACGCGACCCTCTTCGGTGCGATAGACGATGTAAGGCTTGGTCGTGCCTTCGATCACGCTGTCGTCGACCACCACCTTGGAGACGTTACGCAACGACGGCAGGTCGTACATGGTGTCCAGTAGCACCGTCTCCAGAATGGTGCGCAGGCCGCGCGCCCCGGTCTTGCGGTGCATGGCCTTGCGCGAGACGGCCCGCAGCGCCTCGTCGCGGAACTCCAGTTCCGCGCCTTCCATCTCGAACAGCTTGCGGTACTGCTTGGTCAGCGCGTTCTTGGGCTCGGTCAGGATCGACATCAGCGCGCCTTCATCGAGCTCGTCCAGCGTCGCGACCACCGGCAGGCGGCCGACGAACTCGGGGATCAGCCCGAACTTGATCAGATCCTCGGGCTCGACATCGTGGAACAGATCCGAGCCGTGCGGCTTGGAGTCGGCGCCGCGCACCTCGGAGGTAAAGCCGATGCCGCCCTTCTGCGTGCGGTTCATGATCACTTTCTCGAGGCCCGCAAACGCGCCGCCGCAGATGAATAAAATGTTGGAGGTGTCGACCTGCAGGAATTCCTGCTGCGGATGCTTGCGTCCGCCCTGCGGCGGCACCGAGGCGATGGTGCCCTCGATGAGCTTGAGCAGCGCCTGCTGCACACCCTCTCCGGAAACGTCGCGCGTAATCGAAGGATTGTCGGATTTACGCGAAATCTTGTCGATTTCGTCGATGTAGACGATGCCGGTCTGCGCCTTCTCGACATCGTAGTCGCATTTCTGCAGCAGCTTCTGAATGATGTTCTCGACATCCTCGCCGACGTAGCCGGCTTCAGTCAGCGTGGTGGCATCGGCGATGGTAAAGGGAACATTGAGCAGCCGCGCCAGGGTCTCAGCCAGCAGCGTCTTGCCGCAGCCGGTGGGCCCGATCAGCAGGATGTTGCTCTTGGCGAGCTCGACCTCGTCCTTGGCCCGGGCACTGCCGCGGGTCTGCAGGCGCTTGTAGTGGTTGTACACCGCCACCGACAGCACTTTTTTGGCACGATCCTGACCGATGACATAATCGTCCAGCACCTTGCGAATTTCGTGCGGCTTGGGCAGCTTGTCGCGTGCCCGGTCGGCGCGGTCCTCGAGCTCCTCGCGGATGATGTCGTTGCACAGCTCGACACACTCGTCGCAGACGAATACCGACGGGCCGGCAATGAGCTTGCGGACCTCATGCTGGCTTTTACCGCAAAAGGAGCAGTAGAGCAGCTTGCCGTCATCGGTACGCCCGCGCGGATCGTCACTCATTGGCACGCACCTCGCCCTTCATGCACCTTATATAGCATGGGCCAGACCGCTGACGCAAAGAACTGCGTCATCTGCAAGATATTGTTATTTAGCGTTTTTGCGCGCTTGTTCACGGCTTTAACGGTACCGGCACGAACTCGCCCCGCTTTTCCAGCACATGATCGATCAGGCCGTAGGCAATGGCGGCCGGGCCGTCCATGAAATTGTCCCGATCGGTATCGGTGCGGATCTTCTCCACGCTCTGCCCGGTGTGCTTGGCGAGGATGCGATTGAGCCGATCGCGCGTCCCGAGCATCTCCTTGGCATGGATCTCCATATCTGCGGCCTGGCCCTGAAAGCCGCCCAGGGGCTGGTGCACCATGATGCGCGAATGCGGCAATGCAAAGCGCTTGCTGGTGGCTCCGCCCGCCAGCAGGATCGCGCCCATGCTGGCCGCCTGGCCGATGCAGATCGTGCTCACGTCGGGCTTGATGAACTGCATGGTGTCGTAGATCGCCAGGCCGGCACTGACCACCCCGCCGGGGGAATTGATGTACAGCGCCACATCCTTATCGGGGTTCTCCGACTCCAGGAACAGCAGCTGTGCGACCACTACGTTAGCCATATAGTCATCGACCGCGCCGACGATGAAGATGACTCGCTCCTTGAGCAGCCGCGAATAAATGTCATACGAGCGCTCCCCGCGTGAGGTTTGCTCGACTACGATCGGAACCAGATTCAAGCCACGCTCGTTCATAGCAATTCGTCCTGCTCAATTGAGCCTGTGATGTTTCAGCTCTTCTGACCAAAGCCCGTCAATTCCCGGAACGTGGAGGGCTTGTCCACGACCTTGACCTGTGTGAGTGCCCAATCGAGCGCCTGCTCCTCGAGCGCCGCGGACTCGAGCTGCTCCATTGCCTCGCGACTGGCCAGATATTGCCGCCGCGCCTGTTGTGGATCGGGGTACGAGGCACTGATGGCCTCGAGCTTCTGCTCGACGCGCTCACGATCTACCTTGAGGCTCTGCTGCCGTACGATTTCGCCGATCAACAGGCCGAGCGCCACGCGCTTGCGGGCGCTCGCCTCGAGCAATTCACGCTTCGGCGCCTGCGCCGGATCCTGGGTGCCCATGCGCCGCATGGCCTGCGCCTGCAGATCGCTGATCTGCGAATCGAGCATGCTGTGCGGCACCTCGAGCGGATTATCGCGATACAGTGCATCGAATAACTGCTCGCGCACGCGGCCGCGTGCAGCTTCGGCCAGTTCGCGTTCCATGCTCTTGCGCACCTCGGCGCGCAGTTCCGGCACACCGCCTTCCTGCACCCCGAAGGCGCGCACAAACTCTTCATCGATCGCCGGCAGGCTGCGCTCTTCTATCTTAGTGAGCTTGAGGTCGAACTCAGCCAGCTTGCCTGCGACCGCCGCCGCGCCATAGTCCGCGGGAAATTGTGCCGGGATGGTCCTGGCTTCGCCGACATTCAAGCCCACGAGCGCCCGCTCGATCTCCGGCAGTACCTTGTGGGCACCGATGGTGACCGACATGCCTTCGCCCTTACCGCCCGGAAACACCACACCATCGATGCGGCCCTCAAAATCGAGCGCTACGCGATCGCCGTCCTGCGCGGCGCGCTGTACCTCGGTGAACACGGGGCGCTGCAGGCGCATGCTCTCGAGCATGGCATCGACATCCTCTTCACTGACCTGGGCACTGGGCTGCTCGACCGCGATGCCATCGAGTGCATGCAGCATCACCTCGGGAAGGATCTCGAAGATCGCCGCGTAGCGCAGCTCGGTGCCGGGAGCGACCGCGATCGGTTCGATGCGCGGGCCGCCGGCCGGCCGCAGCTTCTGCTGACTCACGGCCTCGGCAAACGTGCTTTGCATCAGATCGTGGACCGTTTCGGCATGCACCTGGGTGCCGTACTGCTGCCGCACCACGGCATACGGGACTTTGCCCGGGCGAAAGCCATTGATGCGCGCCGTGCGGGCAATGCGTTTGAGGCGCGCATCGACCTCGCCCGCTACGCGTTCGCCGGGTACCGCCACTTCCAGCCGCCGTTCGAGGCCTTTTGTCGTCGTCACCGAAATCTGCATCGTTCCGCCTTCCATCTTAAATACCGTGCCGTTCGAGCTGTTTGGTGCGAAAGGAGAGACTCGAACTCTCACGGGTTGCCCCACTGGCTCCTAAGGCCAGCGCGTCTACCATTCCGCCACTTTCGCGCCCCAAGGAGGTGCATGAGCCTGGGCCCGGAAGGAGCGGCAATTATACCGAAGATCGGCGCCGTCCGACGTGCGCTGACCCCTCAGCAGCGCCACTGGGGCGGCGAACTCCTACAGCCGTCGCGGCGCCGCTTGCACACACTATGTACCGACATCACCTACGTCGGAGAATCATTATGACCCGCTCGACACTTGCCGTAGCCGCACTTGGCGCATTGCTCGCCGCCGCCGGCTGTGCCAGCGCCCCGAAACCCACGGCCGAGCTTGCCCAGGCTCATACGCTGGTCGATCAGGCCGAGCAAGGCGGCGCAGCCCAATTCGCCAGCGCCGACATGGCCGCCGCGCGCAGCAAATTGCAGATGGCTGATCAGGATGCCGCCAAGCAACCCGAACAGTCCAAGCGCCTGGCACAGGAAGCCACTGTAGATGCCCGGGTCGCCTTGGCACGCACCAATGAAGTCAAGGCGCAGCAGGCGCTGCGTGATGTGAATGCAGGCACGCAGACACTGCGCAACGAGACCGATCGCGCGCAGCCCGACGCCACCATGGCCTCGCCGGCGATGCCGCAATAAGCCATAACCAGGAGAATTGACCATGGCACAGCACTGGATCACTGACATTCGCGCCGCCAGCGCCTGCGCTCTGGCGCTCATGCTGGGCGCCTGCGCCACCACCTCGCCCGAAAGCGAGTCGGCGCTGGATCAGGCGCGCGTGGCCGTAGAACGCCTGGAAGCCCAGCCGCTCGCGGCACAAACGGCCGGCAAGGCACTGCAGGACGCGCGCGACGCGCTCGGCGCCGCCGAGAAAGCCCAGAGCGAGCACAAGAGCGCCGACGAGGTCATTCATCTGTCTTACCTCGCGCGCCGCAACGCCGAGATCGGTGAATCCGTGATCGCCGAAGCCAGCGCGCGCACCGCCATGTCGCAGGCTCAGGCGCAGCGCGAGCGGGTACTGCTCGATGCACGGGAACGCGAGACTGCCGCCGCGCGTCAGCAGACGCTCATGGCACAGCAATCGGCGCAGCAGGCGCAGCAGCAGGCCCAGGCTTCGCAGCAGGAGGCACAGGCGGCGCAGCAGCAGGCCCGTGACGCGCAGGCGCAGCTCGAAGCCATGCAGGCCAAACAGACCGATCGCGGCATGATGCTGACACTCGGAAACGTCCTGTTCGATACCAACGGCGACACGCTCAAGCCCGGCGCCGACGAATTGGTCTCTCGCCTGAGCCAGTTCCTGCAGAGCCATCCGGATATCAAAGTGCGCATCGAGGGCAACACCGACAGCACCGGTTCGGACAGCTACAACCAGGCGCTCTCCCAGCGGCGTGCCGAAGCAGTGGCCACAGCGCTGGAAAGCCGCGGTATTTCTGCCTCGCACATTCAGGCGGTGGGCCGCGGCAAATCCGCTCCCGTGGCCGGCAATGACACCGCCGCCGGACGACAGCAGAACCGCCGCGTCGAGATCATTTTCTCCGACACGCAGGGACAGTTCGCCAGCAATTGAAATTCGCCGGCATCCTTCGAGCGGCGCGAGTTAAATCGCGCCGCTCGCCCTAGCCGCGGAGCGGAAGCGCAGCCATAATCGCGACCTTGCGCACCGCCCATCATAAATTGAAAACTCGAAGCGCTATCTGGATCGCCGGCCTGTCTCTGCTGGCGCTGGCCGGCTGCGAGGACTTCAATTGGCCCTACCATCGCGCCAGTGTGCCGATCGCCGACAAACCTGGCGATAACGGCGCAGGCGACAACGCTACCGAATGCGCCAATATCCAGGCTGAAATCAAGAATAGCGAGGAAACGCGGCGCGAGGCGCCTACCACCAGCACCGACCCCGACATCGTCGATGCTGCCCAAGGCAAAGCCGACAAGCGAATCGATGATCTGCGTCAGCGCTTCGATTCACTGGATTGCCCGAGCGACTCCGGCTCCTCCGGCTCGAACCGGCTGCCGCCGCTGCAGCCCGCCCCGGGCGGCGGCAATCGCTGAGTACCCGCTTTTGCTCTAGGCGGCTTTGAAAACTTCTTTGACTGTGTAGACCGATCCGGCGCCGTTGGCTTCATAGCCCGGCAGTTCCGCCATGGCTTGCTGGAATGCTTCACCTCGCAGGATCGCCAAAACGCGCTTCATCGACTGCACTTCCAGGAATTCCTTGCGGCAGACGAAGAAATAGTCCTCGGTCACCAGACGCACAAAGTCGAGCTCGAACTGTCGTGCGGCAGCCTCGACGCCGAAGCTGACATCGGCCATGTCGCTGGCGACGTAGGCCGCCACCGCAGCGTGCGTGAATTCGACCTGGTCGTAGCCGTTGATCTGGCTGCCGCTGAGCCCGGCCTGAGCCAGCATCTGCTCGAACAGCCGGCGGGTGCCGGAGTCGGGATCGCGATTGACGAATCGGATCGAACTGTCCAGCAGGCCCGCGAGCGTGGTGATACCGAGGGGGTTGCCGCGCTTGACCATGAGTCCCATCTCACGGGTCACGAAACCGATGACCCGATGCACGCTGGGTATCAGCCAGGCTTTGCTGGCCGCGACGCTGCTCTCGCGCAGCTCACCTTGCGGCAGATGCATGCCCGCCAGATCGCAGGCGCCGTGGGCCAGCGAGGCCAGCGAGTACTGATTGCTGACGTAGCGTAAATCCACCTCGATATCGACTTCGCGGCTGAGCAGTTCCCTGAGCTTGGAGACCGCGAAACCGTGACTGGCATGCATGCGGATGGTCGTGGAGGCATGCGGCAGAAACGCGCTGATCTCGGTCTCCAGCTCCTGCGCGAGATTCTGCAGCAGCGGCCCCAGGCGGGCGTGCAGCCGTTGGCCGGCCCAGACCAGCTTGGCGCCAAAGGCAGTCAGGTTGGTGCCGCGGCCCTGCTGTCGCTCCACCAATGGCGCCTCGAAGAACGCCGACCACTTTTCGATCAGGTTCCAGGCGTGCCGATAGGACACACCCGCGCGAGCCGCGGCGTGCGTGATTTTTCCAGTCACACGGATCTCGTTGAGCAGATCGAGCGTCACTTCGATGGACTGCGGGTGCTCGTCGCGCTTGAAGCGCCATACCGGCTCAATCTCTATGCGAATCATTGCCGCCCGCCCCTTTTATTCGCTCGCGCCCGCCCAATGTATATGCAGTGATGTACATAATAGAGCAAGCGACGGCAGGCCGCCAGCGATGCGGCCATGCCAGGCAATATAGGTGCTTAATCTCCTATTTCCTCGACCGCGACTTAGGCGCATAGTCAGCACAACAGGTAGTTAGCGAACGCGGTAATATGAATTCACTTGCATATTTAGAGCCCGCCACTGACAGGCTATCCGAGCCTTCGGTCGCGACCCATAAGCTGCTGATCGGAGGACGGCGCGTGGCTGCTGCGTCCGGAGCCAGCTTCGATACTCTCGATCCCGCGACCGAGCAGGTGCTCGCCCGGGTCGCCGCCGGCGACGCCGCAGACGTCGACGCCGCCGTGCGCTCGGCCAGATCGGCGTTCAACGGCCCCTGGGGCCAGATGCGCGCCAGCGATCGCGGCCAATTGCTGCAGCGCTTCGCCGAGCGTATCCGGCAGCACGCCGACGAACTGGTGGAGCTCGAGAGCCTCGATGCCGGTAAGCCGGTGTCCGCCATACGCCGCCAGGATCTGCCCGCGGTACTCGACACGCTGGGCTATTACGCCGGATGGGCCGACAAGATCAATGGCCAGGTGGTACCGGCGCGTCCCGATGCTCTGACCTATACCGTGCGCGAGCCCATGGGCGTGGTTGCGGCCATCGTACCGTGGAACTTTCCGCTCATGATCGCCATGTGGAAGATCGCTCCCGCGTTGGCCTGCGGCTGCACGGTGGTGCTCAAGCCTGCGGAGATCACACCCCTGACTGCGCTGCGGCTGGGCGAGCTGGCCCTTGAAGCCGGATTGCCACCGGGAGTGCTCAACGTCGTAACCGGGTTCGGCGCCACGGCCGGTGCGGCGCTGGTCAATCATGCGGATGTCGACAAAGTCACTTTCACCGGCTCGCCTGCGGTAGGCCGGCAGATACTGCGCAGCGCAGCCGGCAATCTCAAGCGCGTCACGCTCGAACTGGGCGGCAAGTCGGCCAACATCATCTTCCCGGACGCCGATCTCGAGGCCGCGGTCAAGGCGGCCAGCGCCGGCATCTTCTTCAACAGTGGCCAGGTGTGCTCGGCCGGTTCGCGGATATTGGTTCACGAAGCGGTCTATGACGAGGTGGTCGAACGGCTCAGCGCCCGCGCCCAGGCGGTCAGGGTCGGAAATCCCCGCGACCGGGCTACCACCATGGGCCCACTGGTCTCGTCGATACAGATGCAACGCGTGCTGGACTATATAGACGTGGGTCAACAAGAGGGCGCGCGGCTGATCACGGGCGGCGCCCGAGTCGGTGAGCGCGGCTATTTCGTCGCGCCCACTGTCTTTGCCGAGGTCGAACACGGCATGCGCATTTCTCAGGAAGAGATCTTCGGGCCGGTCGCGGCCGTGATCCGCTTCTCGGATGAGGAGGATGCGATTCGGCTCGCCAATGGAACCCGCTACAGCCTGGCGGCCGGGGTCTGGAGCGCCGACATCGGCCGGGTGCATCGCTTCATCAGACGGCTCAAGGCCGGGACCGTGTGGGTCAACACTTTCGGTCCGACCGATGTGCGCCTGCCCTGGGGTGGTGCCGGAGACTCCGGTTTCGGTCGCGAGCACGGCGACGTCGCGATCGAGAATTTTACCGAGCCCAAGGCCGTCTGGATCAATACCGCTTGAGACTTCAGGCGCCGAGGACCGTGCCCACCTGCAGGGCCGCCTCGGCGCAGAACTGCGGCGCCGGCATTTTTTTGCCACTGTCGTATTTGACCCGGATCAATTCGATCTGCCCGCCCTGCACGGCGACAAAAATGCTTTGCTCGTCGATCGCGGTGACCGCACCGATGCCGCCTTGGAGCTGCGCGAACGTGCGCGCCGGATGTTTGCGCGCTTCGAACACAAATAATTTTTTGCGGTTGAACGTGGTCCACGCCCCGGGCGAGGGATTGCAGCCGCGGATCAGGTTGTAGACCAGATCGATATGGTTGTGCCAGTTGATCCTGGCCTCAGCGGCGCGACACCATCCCAGATAGCTCGCCTGCGATTCATCCTGAGCGACTTCCACCGCATTCCCGCTCACCACCAAATCGGCCGCCTCCAGCAGCGCGGCAACGCCCATCGGAAACAGCCGGTTGAAATACACGCTGCCGAGCGTGTCGTCGGGTCCTATCGCTATCTCCTTCTGCAGAATCACCGGGCCCTCGTCCAGACCGTCGGTCGGCCGGAAGATCGTCAGCCCGGTGCGCTCATCGCCACGGATGATGGGCCAGTTGATCGAGCTGGGACCGCGATAGCGCGGCAACAGTGACGGATGGTATTGGATCGTGCCGTGTATGGGCACCGTGGCGAATGCCTGCGGCACGAATTGCAACACATAGGCCATCACGCCGACCTCGACCGCCAGGCCGCGCAGTGCCTCGCGCGCCTCGTCGCTCTTCAGGGAGGACAGCTGATACAGCGGTATCTGCCGCTGCTCGGCCTCGGTTCGCAGCGGATCGGGCTTTTCGCCGGGCTTTTCCGGGGCACAGAACACGCCCGCGACCGTGTCGCCGCGATCGATCAGCGCCTCGAGCACCGTCTTGCCGAATTCCTGTTGCCCGATGATGGCTACGCGCACACGCTCTCTCCTGAAGAACCCTGGCCTCCCCACTGGCCAAGAGTGGGGCCGCGAGCGTCAGCCGGCTGAGGCAAATATTCGGGCGGCCCGGGCTGACATGGCGCGGCATCGAGCGCCCCCGGCGCCACCGCGCGCAGCCCCGCCCAGGTGTCGGAATCGCGATCGATAGAGCGCAGTATTTCGCCATCCACGACTGCCGGCTTGCCCGACACGATACGCAGGTACAGCCGGCCTGTCGCCTGTTCGGCAAAGTTTACCTCGCGAAATCGTTCCAGGCAGCGCTGCAGAAAGCCGGTGTTGTGCTCGGGCGCAAGGCGCGAGCGATCCGGGTAAAGAGACTCGACGCTGCTGGCCGCGACGTTGACGCGCCGGTAGCGTTCGATGTCCAGCACCCGGCCGACGTCCAGCACATTGAGCGTATGGTTGTCGCCGAAGGCAACGGTTCGCGGAGGCTCCCCCAGGCGAACACTGTTGTCCAGGAATTCGAAATGCACCGATTTGTCGCTGCGGCGAATCCAGGTGAAGAACAGATCCGGCATGCCTGAGTAGGCCTCGACGCTGTGCGCCAGGGTATCGCCGACCGCCTTGTAGCGGCCGAACTCCAGGCCGCGGTTCCAGGCGCGCTCGACCAGCGATTCCGGCGGCGTGATCACGAAAAACAAGTACACGGTCTGGCCGAAACGCGTCAGCAGGTTGCTGCCGGCTTCGTCTGAATTGGCCGCAAAGCTGTCGAAGCGGAACCGGTCGATCAGCAGGTGCGACATGTCGCCGCGCTGGTACTTGCGAGCCATGTAGCGATCGAGTTTCTGGTCAACGATCTGCAGCTCATCGGCTGTCATCGCGCCCGCGTACTTATAGTGCGCACCGAGCGACTGATAGTCGAGCAGCTGTTTGCGCCAGATATCCGGACTGATCAGCGCGAAATCGCTCCAACGTACGCCGATGTCGCCAGCGAGTTTTTTTTGCAGCGGCCGCAGGCTGCTTTTTCCCGCCGCCGACGGGCCCTTGGTGTTCATGACCAGCGGCTGATTCTGGCGCGGCAGCCGGTAATAGCCCTCACTGGATGCCGCGCGCTGCAGCAGCGGTTCGAGCGCGTGGCCAATGCTGTCGCTGCCGAACTCGTTGCACGCGAGGTCCGTGGCCAGGGATGCGATCAGACTGCGCGCACCCCAGACCCCGCCATGGCGATTGAACAGCGCGGACATGACCCGTGCCAGTGCGCGATAAACCGCGCGATCGAGTTCCTCTACGGCCGCGCCTGCCATGCGCTCGCAGGCTGCGATCTGGTCGACATCCCAGGTGTGATCGCTGGCCGCAGCCGGCACTTCGCTACGGCGAAGCGCGAAACGCGTGAGCAGGCTCGAGCGCGAGCGGCGCTCTGGTCCGGGTCTGGCGGCCGCACTGTGCGCGAGAGTGGACAGTGCCTGCTGCGTGACTTCTGCCACCCGCTGGCGCACCTGGTCGAACCCCGCAACCATAAGCTGCATTTCCGGCTCGACATATTGCAGCAGCAATCGGCGCGCGATCTGCCGGAAGTTGATGCCGAGATCCTCGATGCGCGAGCCGTCGGCCACGGCAAAATCGGCGGTGATGCGGATCAGAAGTTCGTGCAGCGCCAGGCGCTGCGGCCGAAATGCGACCAACTCGCTGATGGGGATGCCGGTCAGGTCGTGCAGCTCATGGGCTGCGTCGAGGCTGGTGACTATGTTCTCAGGTCGGAAAATCGTGCACAGGTGCAGCAGAGCCGCGGGAACCGGGGATTGGATGCCGGGATTCCACGGACCCGCCTGCTCGCTTGCGGTCAACGTCGTGCCTCCTCCAGGGTCTTGGCTAACAGCTTGGTCAGCGCAAAGACCGTGTCGATGCATGGGCTGGGCGTGCCGGTCAAACGCACCAACTCCACCACTGAACCCAGCAACGCATCGATCTCGAGTGCGCGCCCAGCCTCGACATCCTGCAGCATCGAAGTCTTGTGGTGGCCAACGCGCTCGGCTCCAGCGATGCGTTTTTCCAGTGGCACGCGGAAGCTGACACCGAGCTTGCCGGCGATGGCTTGGGCTTCGGTCATCATGGCTGTCGCCAGAGCACGGCTCGGCGGGTATTGGCAGATGCTGGCCAGCGTCGCGCGTGAGAGCGCGCTGATCGGGTTGAAGGTCAGGTTGCCCCACAGTTTCAACCAGATTTCCGAGCGGATGTCAGGCAGTATCGGCGCCTGCAGCCCGGAGGCGATGAAGCACTGCGAGATGCGTGTCACGCGCTCGCTGGCGCTGCCATCGGGCTCACCCACCGGAAAGCGATTGCCCTCGATGTGTTTGACGACCCCCGGTGAGATCAGTTCGGCGGCCGGATATACCACGCAACCGATCACACGCTCTTCGGGGATATTGCGGCTGATCAATCCGCTCGGGTCCACGCTTTCAATCCGCGTGCCGGCCAGTGCACCGGCGTGACGATAAAAGTACCAGTATGGAATGCCGTTCTGCATGGGCACCACGATGGTGTCGGGCCCGAACAACTGCGGCACCTGCGGTGCAACCGCTTCGACCTGATGCGCCTTGATTGTCAGAACGACGATGTCCTGCGGACCGACTTCGGCGTAGTCGGAGGTGGCCCGCACGTTTGTCGCCACCTCCTCGCCGCCATCCGACGACACCAGCCGCACACCGCGGCTCCGGAGCGCCTCCAGATTGGCGCCTCGGGCAATGAAAGTGACCTCATCCCCGGCGAGCGCCAGCCGCACGCCGACGTATGCCCCGATGGCGCCCGCGCCGACAATAGTGACTTTCATCGAGTTCCCGGCACGGCGCGAGGCACACCACGCACTGATGCGGTTCGCAGCAATATCAGCATCTCACACCGTCCTCCTGACAAGCCGCACGACCAGGGCGCACTGTGACAATCTCACTGTGACAATAATGTCACCGCTAATGAAGGCTCACGTTTCACTTCCGAACCACTGCCTTGGTCTTCCAGGGACGCCGGCGCAGCGCGCGCGGCGCAATCAGCTGCCTGCGGCTATCCCCGACCACGCACCCGGCATCCTGCGTATGCTGGTATTCAAAAACCGTGCCCCGCAACACGGCGACCCACTATGTTCAAGCGGCCGGTCTGCGATGCTGCGCCAATAGCACCACCGAAGCCAGTTGCGTGTTTTCAATCGCGACCGCGCGCGCCTCGGGAAAGGCCTGCTGCGCCAGCCGGCTAAGCAGCTGGCCCGGAGGCGGCTCGATGAACAACCGCACCCCCAGCTCGTATAACACGTTGACCGAATCGTACCAGCGCACCGTATGAGCGACGTTGTAAATCAGATCCTCGCGAACGCTTTCTGCATCGCACACCACGCGCGCGCGCCGATTGCTGACGTATGGCAAGTTGGGTGCATGCAGCTCGATCGGCTCCATGGCCGCAGCAAGCCGCGCTGCGACTGGATCCAGCAGCGAGCAATGCGAAGGCACGCTGACCAGCATGCGCGTGGCCTGGCGCGCGCCGGCTCGGCGCGCAGCCTCGACTGCCGCGTCCAGGGCACCATCGGCGCCTGATACCACGATCTGCGTCGGCGCGTTGACGTTGGCGATATGGATCTGCGCCGCAGCGCCGCCGAGCTGCTCGACAATGCCGGCGATCTGGCGCTCATCCAGGCCGACGATAGCGGCCATGCCGTAACCTTGCGGGAAGGCCTGCGCCATGCACTCGGCGCGCAGCCTCACCAGCGCCAGCGCATCCGCAAACGCCAGCGCGCCACAAGTCACCGCAGCGGCGAATGCGCCCACCGAAAGACCCGCCGCGGCATCGACTCGCACACCCTCGTGCGCCAGCGCGCGCATCGCGCCGACACCGGCGATCAGCACACTGAGCTGCACCGCGACCGTGGACACCAGCGCTGCGCTCGTGTCCAATGTCATAACGTCCAGGCCCAGCACCGACCCGGCCTCATCGAGGGTGGCATTGACGGCAGCATGCGCGGGCAGGCTGTGCAGGAACCCGGGAGTCTGCGCACCCTGGCCGGGAAACAGATAGGCGATGTTCACGCGATCTGGGCCGCTGCCCTGCCCGGGCGCCACGGATCACACACCAGGCGCGGCCCCTGAGCACAGCGCAACAGCACCATGCGGCCGGCGGTGGCGTATTCGGATAGGGCTACGGCGCCGTCGGGCGTCTCCAGCAGCAGATCGATGCGCACCGGCAGTTGCGACAGATCCGCATGCAGACCGGCGGCCTCGGTGCGCGCCATCGGCTGATCCGCCATCAGCACCAGATCCAGATCGCTGTGCGCGCCGGTACAGGGCAATGCGCTGGCCAGCTCGAAGCCGACGCTGCCGGCCGGACCCCAGCGGCCGGCATGACCATGTGCTGCAAGAATAGCCGCAACCTCATCAAGCGCCGCGACTGCGGGGCTCGCAGCACTGACTGGATGTTGACGCCAGGCCAGCCTTGCCGCCAATTGCAGCGGCGTGATGCAAGCCTGCACCGCGAAATCCGGCAGCCAGGCTGCGCCGCGTTGTACACGCAGTGCACCGCGCACGCCCACGGGCCACATGCCGGCTCGCCGCGCGGCGCGGCGCACAACCACCCACGGTGCACGCTGCAGACTCGCACGCGCCCATTCCGGCGCGGGCAGCTCCCAGGTCAGTGCCTCGAGCGGCGCCGCGCGCAGCAGCGCGTGCACGGCCAGCGGCTCATGCGGCATCCCACTGCTCCGCAAGACGCCGGCGCACCTCAATGGAGGCCGCGCGCGTGGTATGCGCCGTCGCAGACGTCAGGCGGCTGGTCAAGTCAGACGCGCCGGCACGGGTATCGGCGATGGCGGCCAGCAGTTCCGCTCGCACACGCTCGACATCGGCCGGTCGCGGTGCATCCGCGTTCACGCCTTGAATCAGTTTGTGCAGCAGGCCGAGCTTGGCGTAGGAGCCGATATCGTAGGCCATGGGCGCGAATCTTGCGCCCAGCTGCTCGAGTTCCGCGACACTGCGCCGGGTGACGCGCGCCGCCGCCTGTTTGCCCATGGCATGCACCATGACCTGCGGGGACTCGAGCGCCAGAATCCGGTTGGCCTGGTAGCCATGAGCCAGGAATGCGCCCGACATGGCCTGGCCTACCAGCAGCGCGATCACCGGATGTCCCGCCAGCCGCGCCGAGGCATAAGCATCCGCCGCCGCCGCACAAGCCAGATGAATGCCGAGCAATTCCTCCTGCCTGCCGTACGCCTGGCTGGCCACATCGACGATGGCGACGATGGGACGGCGCGCACCGCGATCGGCGGCGATCGCGTGCCGAACGTGCACAGCCAGCGCCCAGGCTTCGTCAAGGCCGACCTCGCCGCAACGCGCGCGCGCAAAGCGGTTATGCGCATCGGGCACTACCGCTATGAAGCGCGCCTGCTCGCCGCCGAGCGCGGCATCGGCCACGCGCACGCTACGCGGACCGCCCGCAAGCACACCTTCACTGCGCGCAAGTGCCTTGAACCAGGTCAGGCCATGTTCACAGACGCTTTGGTTGCTGCTCAAGTCGGCGCTCCGTGCCAGAGGCGGCGCAGGGCCTCGCCATCCAGCGATAGCTGCGGATCGATGCGCGCCAGACGCGCGACGAAACGCTCGGCTTGCGCACTGCGCTCCAACTGCGGCAGCCCCAGCGCAAAGGCCGCGCGTACCGCAGCAGCGATGGCCGCTGCATCGTCCTCCAGCAGTTGATCGGCCATGCCCACGGCATGGCGTTGTTCGCCGCCGATCAGGCTCCAGATCAAGGCGCGATCGCTTGCATCCAGTTCCGCGATACCTGCTTCCTGCTCGATAACTTCCGGTCCGTTCATGCCGAGCCGCGCTTGCCGCGTGACGATGAGGCGGCTGCACAGTGCCGCGGCCATGGACATACCGCCGAAGCAGCCCACCGTGCCGGCGATCACACCCACCACCGGCACGTGCCGGCGCAGAGCGATGATGGCTGCGTGAATCTCGGCGATGGCGGCCAGACCGAGATTGGCTTCCTGCAGGCGCACGCCGCCGGTTTCCAGCAACAGCAGCGGCAATATCGGCCGTCCGTTTTCGCAGTCCTTCAGCGCCAGTTCCAGCGCGCCGGCGATCTTGGCGCCGGAGACTTCACCCATGCTGCCGCCCTGGTAGGCGCTCTCGATCGCGGCTACCAGCGCCGGTTGGCCATCCAACGTGCCGCGCGCCAGCACCACGCCGTCGTCGGCCTGCGCCACAATGCCCTGCATGGGCAGCCAGGGGGATTTGATGCGATCGAATGGTCCGAGCAGTTCGCGGAAGCTGCCGCAATCCAGAATGGCGCGGGCGCGCTCGCGCGCCGCCATCTCGATGAAGCTCGAGCGCGCCAGAAACCGCCGGTAGTCGGGCGCAACCGCGATATTCACGAGCGCAGCGCCTCCGCCGCCTGCTCCAGCCGCAGCATCACCGTGCCCGGGGTGGCACCGAAGTCATTGATCTCGATCGTGGCCGCGCCCTCGAAGCGCTCGAAGAAGCGGTCCAATACGTTTCTCCAGACCACGCCGAAGCCGTCCACGCTGGTGTTGATGAGCACGTGTGCGCGCAGGTCCGCAGAAGGTTCCAGCAGCACTTCGAGATCGCCCGAGCCCACCACACCCACATGCACACGGCGCGGCACGCTGTACCGGGCGGGATAATCGAGTTCTATCGTTTCCATGCAGATCAGCTCGGCCACGCATGCAGCGCCGGCGGCGTGCGGCACGCCGACGCGCGGTCGAGAAACAAGCAGGCCGCCAGCAGGTCGGCGCAGCCGCCCGGCGATGCCTGCAGCGCCAGCAATTGGGCATCCAGGCGCAGCAGCGCCTGCCTTCCGCGGGCGCTGGAACTGCCGCCCGCCGCGAGCACGGCTGCGGCGCCGGAGCGGGCAGCGCGCAACGCCGGCAGACCACCTCGATACAGCAGGCAGGTATCATCGAGAGTGCTCATGATGGCCATCAGCGCATCGAGCTGGGCGCAGCTCTCGTCGGCACCGCGCGCACGCGCCGACCAGAGCGCCGGCAGACCGACGTTCACCACATGCGGGAAGCCGGCGCGGGCCTGGCCGCGCGCACCCGGCACGCCATAGCGTTCGCATACCTGCGAACCATGCGAGCTCTGTGCCGGCGCGCGGCGATCTTCGTAAGCTGCGATAGCCGCGGCCAACGCGGCGATTTCGCGCACGCTGGCGCCGGCAGCGCCGATGACACGCGCGGCCAGAAGCAGACCAATGACCCAGATGGCCCCGCGATGGGCATTGCTGCCGCCAGTAGCCGCCAGCATGTCGCACTCGGCCTCAAGGCCGATAGAGGCAAGCTGCTCGCGCAGCGCCCGATCGGGTTCGCGGCCGATGGCCAGTGTCGCCATGGCCAGAAACGCGCCGTGCAGCGAGCGGGCGGAGCGCACCAGGCGCACCAGGTCGAGATCGCGATGTGCGCCCGGACCACGCTGATCGACCAGCGCCGGCTTGGGTGTCAGCATGGCCTCGGCGATCAGCACTTCGACCGCGAGATCGGCCAGTTGCATGGCGCCGAACTGCGCGCGCGACCGCAAGCGCCTCAGCGGCCGCATGGCTGGCGCGCGCACCGAGCAAGCTGTCGCGAACATGAGCAGCCCTACCAGCTGCGGAACCGCGCCGGCGGCTGATACAGGCCCTCAGACCAGGCCACCAGGTCCTCGATGCTGCGCGCCGCCAGCAGCGAGCGCTTTGCTGCCATGCGCGATACCCCCAGATCCTCGGGATAAGCGATGACCCCGCGTGCGCGCAGTGAGGCGCTGCGCCTGGCATCGGCGCGCAAGCCGATGGGCGTAGCACCGGCAATCGCGGCTATCGCGGCGCGGCGATCCTCGCCGCTATCGGCCTTATATAAGTAAGCGATGCCCTCCTCGGTGACCACGTGGCTGACGTCATCGCCATAGATCATGACCGGCGCGATCGGCATGCCGCTCTTCCGGCCGACCTCGATCGCATCGAGCGATTCGACGATGGTCGGCGTACCGCCCTTCTTGAAGGTTTCCGCCAACTGCACCACCAGCTTGCGTCCCCGCACCACCGGCGCGTCGGCCGTGATCAGACTCAGCCAGGGCGCGCTGCTGTGGCGCCGTCCTCCCGGATCGTGACCCATGTTCGGCGCGCCGCCGTAGCCCGCGAGCCGCCCCAGCGTGACCGTCGAGGAGTTGGCATCGGCATCCATTTGCAGGGTTGAGCCGATGAACAGATCGACGCCGTATTGTCCGGCAAGCTGGCACAGCACCCGATTCGATCGCAAACTGCCATCGTGGCCGACGAAGAAGATATCGGAGCGCGCACGGATGTAATCCTCCATGCCCACCTCGCTGCCGAAGCAATGCACGCTCTGAACCCAACCGCTCTCGATCGCCGGAATCAGTGTCGGATGCGGGTTGAGAGCCCAGTTGCGGCAGATTTTTCCTTTAAGCCCGAGCGCATCGCCATAGGTCGGCAGCAGCAGTTCGATCGCCGCGGTATCGAAACCGATGCCGTGATTGAGAGTGGTGACGCCGTGGCGCTGGTAGATGCCGCGGATAACCATCATGCCCATCAGCACCTGCAGCTCGGTGATGTGACGCGGATCGCGGGTGAACAGCGGCTCCACCGAGAACGGCTTGTCCGCGACCACCACGAAATCGACCCATGAGCCGGGAATGTCGACTCGAGGTAACTCATCCACCAGCTCGTTCACCTGCGCGATGACAATGCCATGACGGAACGCCGTGGCCTCGACGATGGTAGGGGTGTCCTCGGTATTGGGACCGGTGTAGAGATTGCCGTGCGCATCGGCCTGTTCGGCGCACACGAGTGCCACCTTGGGGGTCAGATCGATGAACATGCGCGCGTACAGCTCAACGTAGGTGTAAATCGAGCCGATCTCGAGCTTACCGTCCTCCAGCAGCTGCGCCACGCGCAGGCTCTGCGGACCCGCGAACGAGAAATCGAGTTTGCGGGCGATGCCGCGCTCGAACAGCGTCAGATGTTCCGGGCGACTGACGGTCGCAATCAGCAGATGAATGTCATGCACTTTGCGCGCATCGACCTGCACCAGCGCACGCGACAGGAAATCCGCCTGCTTCTGATTATTGCCTTCCAGCGCCACCCGGTCGCCAGGCTGGATCAGTGTTTCCAGCGCGGCGACGATGTCCCGCTGCTCGAGTAACTTGCCGTGGACGTAGGGGCTGGCCGCAGCCACGCGTCGCGCCTTGGCGTCGCGCAGAGCGGTCCACGACCGCGCCGGCCCAGCCGACTGGCTCGCGCCCATGGGTGCCGGAGGGGTCATCGGCAATTATCCCCCGGCAGCAGATGCGCTTTTGCGCTTGCCGCGCGCCCGGCCGCTGGCCGGCAACTTGGCGACCAATTGCGGCGCCAGATAGCTCGCCAGCATCTCGCCGGTTTGCAGCAGGTGCGGTTCCAGAATCTGCACCGCGCGTTCGATCTCGCCCGTGCGCAGCGCCTCGAGTATCTGCCGGTGCTCATCGTCCGATCGGCGCTTGTACGGCGACATATCCAGTTTCAGGCGCAGATAGCGCTCACCCTGGCTGTGCAACGAGTCGATCATGGCGATCAGGCGCTCGCGCCCGGCCGGCGCATACAGCGCCAGATGAAATTCCCGGTTGCGCTGCACATACAGCGAGCGGTCCCGCTCGCTCTGTGATGCACGCAGGATCGCCCCAGCCTGTCTGAGGCTTTGCGGCGTGTGGTGCGGAGCCGCCAGCCGCAATGCGGTGACTTCGAGCGACGCGCGAATCTCGTAGATCTCGCGCACCTCTGCCGCGCTCAACCAACTCACGCGTGCGCCGCGATTGGGATGGAAGATGATCCATCGCTCGCTTTCCAATTGGCGCAAGGCCTCGCGCACCGGGATGCGGCTGACGCAGAAATGCTGCGCCAGATTTTCCTGTCGCAGCGATTCACCGGGTACCAGCTGGCCACCGATGATGGCCTGGCGCAGGGATTCGGCGATCACCTCCGGCGAACTCTGCCGTCCCGACAGCGGATTCTCAAAGTCGTAACTTGTGTTCTTCATGGAATATTGTATACATTATCCCAAGATGAATTAAGAATACATCAGCTCGCTGACCCGCGCCGGTCAGCCCGATAAATAGCGATGGCCCGCCGCCAGGCGCGGCAGGAAAATGGACGGGGGTAGGTCATGAACGCGATTGCGAACCGCCGCCAGCGCACCAGGCTGTCGCGTGCACAGGTCACGGGATTCTGGGCGGCCTGGACCGGCTGGACCCTGGATGGCATGGATTCCTTTATTTTTGCCTTGGTGCTGAGTCCCGCCCTGACCGAGCTGCTTCCCAAGTCGGGCATGAGCGGCTCCCCAGCGAACGTCGGCATGGTCGGCTCGATCCTGTTCGCGCTGTTCCTGGTGGGTTGGGGGCTGGCCTTCGTCTGGGGGCCCATAGCCGACCGCTTCGGACGCACCCGCGTGCTCGCCGCTTCGGTGGTGGTGTACGCGGTATTCACCGGCGCCGCCGCGCTGTCACACAATGTGTGGCAGTTGGGACTGTTCCGATTACTGGCTGGTATCGGCATCGGCGGCGAATGGGCCCTGGCCGGAACCTACGTTGCCGAAGCATGGCCCGAGGACCGCCGCAAGATGGGCGCGGGCTTCCTGCAGACTGGCTACTACACCGGTTTCTTTCTGGCCGCGGCGCTGAATTTTACCGTCGGCGCGCACTTCGGCTGGCGCGCCATGTTCCTGTGCGGCCTGGCGCCAGTGCTGCTGTCCCTGTACATACTGTTCAAGGTCAAGGAGCCGGAGAAATGGGCCAAGACGGCCAAGGCATTGAGCAGAGCGTCCAGTCCACTGGCGCAGATCTTCAGCGCACAGTACCGCCGCCGCACCATCGTCAACGCCGCGCTGCTGACCGTGGCGATCATCGGCCTGTGGGCCGGCGCCGTGTACGAACCGAGCGCCATCATCACTCTGGCGAGGAAACAGGGCATGAACGCGATAGCGGCGGTACGCACCGCATCGCTCGGCACCGGGCTGCTGTCCATCGGCACCATACTGGGCTGTCTGCTGGTGCCAATCCTGGCCGAGCGGATCGGACGCCGCAAAACCCTGGCTCTGTTCTTCATCGGCATGGCCTGCTGCATCTGGCTCAGTTTCGGCTGGGCGTTTTACTTGCCCAATGGCCTGATGCCCTTCATCGCGGTGCTGTTCTTCCTCGGGTTCTTCGGCGGCAATTTCGCCATTTTCAGCCTGTGGCTGCCGGAGCAATACGGCACCGCGGTACGCGCCACGGCATTCGCTTTCGCCACCTCGTTCGGCCGCCTGATCGGCGCCGGCGTCAATTTCCTGCTCGGCACGGTGATCCACAATTACGGCAGCATGGGCATCCCTGTCGCGACCACTGCGGTCGCCTTTCTGCTGGGACTACTGGTCATCCCATTCGCAATGGAAACCCGGGGCATGCGCCTGCCGGACTAGCGCTCGATGGGGGACGCCGGGCGCACATGAAGTAAACTCGGATCAGACTGAAGTCCAAATTGAGCCAATGCGCTGCTCTGGTCGCTGGAGCCTGCCATGAGTTCCCTCCATATTCCGAAGCTTCCCCGCCGCGTCGGAATTTTCTCGCAGCTGCTGCTGGCCTTCCTGCTGGTAGCGCTGCTGCCGTTGACCGTATTCTGGCAAATCGAACGATCCCGCAGCATTGCGGATGGTGAAGCGGACGCCCATGCGCGCCTGCAGCTGTTCTCCGATCGGGTGGTACAGCAAGTCAACGACTGGACCGGCCAGAATCTATCGGTGTTGAAGCTCGCGGCAAGTCTGCCCGAGACCATCTCCATGGACCCCCGGGCGCATCAGCTCATCGTCGAATCGGTGGCGCAGCAGCTACCCTGGGCCTATCTGATCCATTCGGCCGATCTGGCCGGCATGAATGTCGCGCGCAGCGATCATCAACCGCTGGCCTCGTATCGAGTTCGCAGGTATTACGCCAACGTACTGCGGGGGGCGCCGTACTCGGCGGAAATTCAGCTCGGACTTACCTCGCAAAGGCCCGCTTTCATGATGGCGGTGCCGATCTCAGACCCGAGCGGACAACTGCGCGGCATGCTGATCGAGGCCGCGACTCTCGACGCGGTCAGCAAGGCCGTCACCTCCGCCAATCTGGGGCGCACCGGCTATGCATTCCTGATGACGCCCGAGGGGCGCCTGATCGCCAACGCGCACGAGCCTTCGAACCAGGAACTCAAGGACTACAGCAATCATCCGGCTTTTATTGCCGCGAAGGCCGGCAACCAAGGAATCCAACACTATGTCGTTGACGGGGTTGATCGCATCGCAATGATCCGCCGCACCGATCTGGGTTGGATCGCAGTCGCCCAGCAGGATACCCAGGAAAGCGTCGCCGCAGTCAATCAGGCTACCCGTAGCGCCTTGTTCTCGCTGGTCGTCACCGCTGCTCTGGTGACATTGCTGTCGCTCATGGTTGCCCGCAGCTTCGCGAAGCCGATCGAACGGGTGACCGCAGTCGCCGATCAAATCAGTCAAGGCAATCTCGATTTCACCATATCGACCAAACGCCGTGACCAGATCGGCGATCTGGTGCGTGCCATGCAGGGGGTGCGGCAGACACTGCAGCGCTTCGTCGACGCCGAGCGGCAGATCGCCGCCGAGCATGAGCTGGGCAATATTGACTTCAAGATCGACGGCGCCTCATTCAGCGGCGTCTACAAGCAGATGGCGGACGCGGTCAACGACCTGGTTGCCGAACAGGTCGCGCTGGCAATGATGATGCGCGATCTCATTGAGCGCTATGCCATTGGCGATTTCTCGATGAATTTACCGCCGCTGCCCGGAAAAAAGCGGATGCTGACCGAGGCCATGGATAAGGCCAGACATAACCTGATTGCCATGCAGCAGCAGATCGTGTGTCTGGTCGGCGCCGCGGCGCGCGGAGACTTCTCGGAACGGGGCGACGAGAGCTCTTTCCAGAACGCTTTTCGCGACATGGTGCGGCATCTCAACCATTTGATGGAAACCGCCCACGGCGGTCTGGGCGAAGTCGCCTCGGTGCTGGCGGCGGTCGCGCGCGGCGATCTTACCGTGCAGATGACCGGCAGCTATGAGGGGACCTTCGCCAACCTGAAACGCGACATCAACACCACGGTTGAGGCCCTGGCGACGCTGATTCACCAGATCGAGTTCAACCGCGGCTTGTTGCGCGCAACCCTGGAACATCTGCCCCAAGGCGTAAGTGTCGTGGATGCAGATCTGCGCCTGGTAGCCTGGAATCATCGCTACGTGGAGATCTTCGACTTTCCCTCGGAGCTCATCCAGGTCGGTCAGCCGATCGAGGCATTGATTCGCCACAATGCCGGGCGCGGCCTGTACGGCCCCGGGGATGCGGAAGCCAACATCCAAAAGCGCCTGCATCACCTGCGAACCGGCAACACACACGCGCACGAGCGCGAATTGCCGGGCAACGTGGTGCTCGAGATCCGGGGGAATCCGGTGCCGGGAGTCGGCTATGCGACCTCTTACACCGATGTCAGCGCCTATAAGCGCGTCGAGGAGAGGTTACGGGCGCTGGCCGAATCCCTCGAACGGCGAGTGTTGGAACGCACGGCGGATCTGCAGCGAGCGATGGCAGAGGCTGAGCGCGCGAACCGCTCAAAGAGCAAATTCCTGGCCGCGGCGGTGCATGATCTGTCACAGCCAATCAATGCCGCCCGCCTGTACGTCTCGGCGATTAAATCGGATCTGCAAAATCACCCGGTGGCCGATCTCGCCGAGCATGCCGAACGCTCGCTGGCATCGGTCGAGGATCTGTTTTCAAGTCTGATGGATATTTCGCGTCTGGAGTCCGGCAAGCTCAGGCTTAAGCTCGAACACACCAGGCTGGGTCCGCTGCTGGAGTCCTTGTCGCGTGAATTTGGGATGCTTGCGCAGTCCCACGGGCTCACTCTGCATTGCGTGCCGACCAGCGCGGTGGTGCGCACCGACATAGCGCTGTTGCGGCGCATGTTGCGCAATCTGCTATCCAATGCGGTGCGCTACACACTCTCCGGCAGGATCTTACTCGGAGTGCGGCGAACCCCCGCTGCCCTGCGCATCGAAGTATGGGACACGGGGTGTGGCATCGCCGCCGACAAGACTGAAGAAATCTTTGAGGAATTCCGCCGACTTGATGCCCCACAGAGCGTGGTTGAGCGCGGCGCCGGTCTTGGGCTCGCCATCGTCAGGACCATCGCCAAACTGCTGAACTACGAGGTCAGAGTGCGCTCCTGGGTAGGTCTTGGCAGCGTGTTCTCGATAGAAGTACCGCGTGGCGAAATCTCGATGCTGCACGAGGCCGAGTCGGTTCCGATCGTGGAAGGCGAACTGGATGGACGCAAGATCTGGTGCATTGACGATGACCGCGATGTCTGTGAAGCAACCCGCTCGGTGCTGGACCGTTGGGGCTGTCAGGTGACGCTTTGCGGCAGTGGCGAGGAGTGTCTGCGCACCGCGCGTTGCACGGCCTCGCCCGATCTGCTGATTCTCGACTACCGGCTCGAGGACTGTGTCGGCCCGGATCTGCTGCCTGAACTCGAATCGATCTGGAGCCGCGCCGTACCCGTGGTCATCGTTTCCGGCGAGCACACCACGCTGCTGGAGCAGACACTTCACAATACGCCATGGCCGGTACTCACGAAGCCGATCCGGCCGGCGGAGCTGCGCGCGGAAATGTTGGCCCTATTCGCCGCGGCCACCGCCGATGCATGATTACACAGAATCTGCGCCGTCTCTCTCCAGATCCAATTCCGTGACCAGAATCACCGCCTGCGTACGCGTGCTCACGCCCAGCTTGCGCAGGATCGCCGTGACGTGCGCCCTGACCGTGCCTTCCGAGATGTCGAGCGTCTCGGCGATCTGTTTGTTGAGCATGCCGTCGGCGAGATATTTGAGCACCCGAAATTGTTGCGGCGTCAATCTCGTGAGCTGCTCGGACGGCAGCGGACCGGGTACCGTCGGGGCATCGTCACGCTCCGGAAACCACAGTTCACCGCGGATTACGCACGACAGCGCCTGAGCGATGGTGTCGATCGGCGCCGACTTAGGGATGAATGCCGAAGCGCCAAGCTGGCGCGCACGATCGATGGTTTCGGCATAGGCGCCGCCGGAAATGATCGCTACCGAAACTGAAGGATATTCCCCGCGTATAAACACCAATGACGATAGTCCATGCGCGCCGGGCATCCGCAGATCGAGCAGCACCAGCTTCACCTCGCCGCCCCCGGCCAGCGCCTTCTCAAGATCGCCGTGGCTGGCCACCTCGATCAGCACAGCCTCCGGCATAAGCCGCCTCAGCGTCAGTACCAACGCCGCTCTGAACATCGGATGGTCTTCGGCGACGATGATCGTTGGCGAGTTCACTGCGCGCCAACCTTGGTTGAGGTCGCTATCGACAGCGCGGGATCGTTGCGAGGATAGACGAAGCGGTCTACTGCGTTACCCCTTCCGCGAGAAACAGGCGGCTGCGAGCAGCCTGCCGGCGCAGCGGAGCGACCGCTTGATATTCCGCGGATTGCTCAAACGATCGCGCGGCCGCGAGAGAGTCGAATTCAATCACGACAATGCGGCCAGCGGGGGGCTCACCCTCCACGGCAACCGTTTGACCGCCTCGTACCAGATATCTGCCGCCGAACTTGGCAGCGATCGGCGGCACGGCTGCCGCGTACTGCTTATAGGCTTCGGTGTCGGTCACAGTGATTTCGGCGACCACATATCCCTTGGGCGCGACTGTCGCGGCCCGAAGCAACGTGAACCCGGTCGCGGCAAGTATCACTGCCGCGACCAAGGTGCGCAGGAATTTGCTGTTGTTCATCTGATATGCCCTTCCCCTTCGCCCAATACTGCAAGACAGCACGCAGGCTGCACTGCGCGCTCATCTTTGCACGGCACACACCGGCTCGCCCAGTATTATCGGCCGCGAACCTGCGGCCAACTCGGCGTCCAGGGCGGCTCGATCAAGCGCGCCTTCCCAGCGCGCGATCACGATGGTGGCTACGCCGTTGCCGATGATGTTGGTCAGCGCACGGCCTTCGCTCATAAACCGGTCGATGCCCAAAATCAACGCCAGCCCGGCCACCGGCACGGTCGGTACAACCATGAGCGTCGCAGCGAGGGTGATGAAGCCCGCTCCGGTGACACCTGAGGCGCCCTTGGAGGTAAGCATGGCTACCAGCAGAATTCCGAGTTGTTGCGACAGAGTCAGGTCTATGTTCAGAGCCTGCGCGACGAACAAGGCCGCCATGGTCAGGTAGATGTTGGTTCCGTCCAGGTTGAACGAATAGCCGAAGGGAATCACCAGGCCAACCACCTGCTTGGAGCACCCCAGGCGTTCCAGCTTCAGCATCAGCTGAGGCAGCGCAACCTCTGAGGAGGAGGTGCCGAGTACCAGCAGCAGCTCATCACGGATATAGCGCAGGAACAGAAAAATACTGAAACCTGCCATGCGTGCGACCAAACCCAGCACGATCAGCACGAACAGCAAACAGCTCAGATAGAAGCTGCCCATGAGTTTGAGCAGCGGCTCGAGGCTATGCACGCCGTATTTACCCACCGTGAACGCCATCGCACCTCCGGCACCGATCGGGGCCAGCCTCATGACCAAGCCGATCATCTTGAAGAATGCCTTGGACAGCGCATCAAACAAACGCAGCACCGGCTGCGCCGCCTCGCCCATGAACATCAGCGCAAGACCTGTAAGAACCGCCAGCAGCAGAACCTGCAACAGATCACCGCCATTGGTGAAGGCATCCGTGTAGGTCTTTGGAATGATGTGCAGCAGGAAGTCGATCGCGGACTGATCCTTCGCTTGCTGCGCGTACTTGGCAACCGCACCAGCGTCGAGCGTGGCGGGATTCACATTAAAGCCGCTGCCTGGCTTCAGAACATTGATGACCACCAGACCTATGACCAGCGAGAACGTGGAGACGACCTCGAAGTATGCGACCGCCTTCAACGCAACGCGGCCAACCTGTCTTGCATGCGCGCCGCTGGCGATCCCAAGAACCACAGTTAAAAAGATCACTGGCGCGATCAGCATTTTGATCAGCGCAATGAAGCCATCGCCAAAGGGTTTGAGCGCGACGCCGGCAGCAGGCCAGAGGTAACCCAGCAGAGCGCCAAACACGATCGCGCACAGCACCACCAGGTAGAAGCGGGATGCGCTGGACTTGATGACCGATCTCCCTGGTCGCATCGAATTTTTGTATACGGCACATTAGACCGTGCCCTGATGTTATTTGTACGGTGGCGCCCCGGATTGCGAAATTGCACATTCGCTTAGTCGGTACCACGAGCGCATCGGGCATCGATGACCGCGCCGACGCGCATTGGCCCACGACGGCGGCATCGCGCCTTTACATATGTCGAGTGTCCAGTACTCGAACGCGCCTCAGGCGAGCGAGAATCGCAACTCGCCAAGATTGCCCACCGAGCAGGCAATCTGATCACCCGCCTTGAGCCACACCTGCTGCTCTTTGGGCATGCCAAGGATCACCCCGGGCGGCGTTCCGGTGAAGATCAGGTCACCTGGTTCGAGCGGGAAGTGCCGGCTGATATATGACACTAGGAATTCGGTGTTGTACACCAGCGAGCTGGTGTTCGAGTGCTGGCGGGTTTCGCCGTTGACGCGGCATTCGATATTGAGATTGTTCGGATCCTCGACCAGGTCGGCGCATACGAAGTACGGTCCGATCGGTGCAAAATCGTCGATGGTCTTGCCGATCATCCACTGGTGTCCATCGAGCTCGAGCTGAAGATCACGCGCCGAAAAATCGTTTGAGGTGCTGTAACCGGCGATGTACTTGGAGGCATCCTCAAGTTTCACGTTTTGCGCACGACGCCCGATCACAACCAGCAGTTCCACCTCGTAGTCGAACTTGGTCGCCACTTCGGTGGGCAGGCGAATGGTTGCGCCATGGCTGGTGAGCGCGTTGTTGTACTTGCTGAATAGTATCGGGACCGCGGGCACCTTCTCCCCTGCCTCCTTGGCGTGCTCCCGGTAGTTCAAGCCGATACAGACGATCTTACCGGGCTCGGCGAACAGTCGTCCGTGCGTGATCTTCGCTTCATCCACGTACAGACTGTCGGCGTGAGGCGACTTCTGCGCTGCCGCTACCAGATGCGCCAGTTCGGGAGCACCGCCTTGCTGCAGCAAAGCGTCGAGCGTCAGCGGCACCGGCAGGTGCAGGGCCAGCGACGCGCGCCGCACATCGAGAATTCCACGATCGGTTTTGACGCCGAGCGTATCACCGTGCTCCGAACGGATGGACAGCAGCGTCATGCCATGCGGCATTTCATGCGACACCGCCGAACGCTTGCCAACCGCTGGCGCCGCACCGGTGGTGGCGCCGGCCACGGACGCGATTCCTGCAAGCGAGGCTCCCGCGGCACTACTCAAGAATTCACGGCGGCTGTTATTCATCTCTGATCTCCTCATTCACAGGGCGATTCGCGGACGCAACGCAGGCACACTGTGGAGACGTCTGACTACTTGTGCTCATCCACATTGCAGGCTTGTTCGACCTGCGCCGGGTCCGGCATGTCAAATTGCATGGCCAGGGGTGATCCGTGCTCGTCATCGAGAGAGACCGATACAGTGCGCGCACGAAGTATCTTCTTCAGCGAGTCTTTGGGGATGGAGGTCGAAGTCTTGTCCGTTCCGGGCGACCAATTTTCCCGCTCCTCGTCGCTGCCATCGTCGGTGCGATATAGAACGGCAACCTTTTGATCGTAGGAAGTGCCACGAATCTCTTCCGGCTCAACGTAGATAATCTTCATGGTGGTTCCGACCAGAAGATTGGCCGCCAGGAATTTGCCTTTGGAAGGGCGAGATCCCGTACCTGGGATGCAGTCCATGGTCAAAGTCGGACGATTCGCGTCCTGATTGTGTGGCGATGATAGAAATTTTCCCGCCAAGGTAAAGCGAGTGAAAGTCAGCGAGCGCGCCGCATCGGTCGCTTGCGATGCCCGCCACACGTGCGCCGGGGGAGCTTGCGGCGCCGGCTGCGCGTGTGCCAATGACGCCCACGCAATGGGTACGAGCAGAAGCACTGGGGTAGGTTTCATGGTGTTGTCCCCTTAGGTTGGCTCTTGGCGTAACTCCGCACCCTGAGCGAAGGCAATACAGATCGATACTAGCCGAGAGCCCTGGGGGCGGCAATCGAACTCAACCGCGGCCTCACCGAAGTTATCGCTGCGCGTGCGGCACCTGCTGCATTGACCATCGGAAGGGACGCTGTAGGATTCAGGGCGGCTCGTTTGAGTACGCAAGGAGCAAGAGATGCGAAGTTGGATGCTATGTTCATGTGTGGCACTGGTACTCCCCTGCCTTGCGCTCGCGCAGCAACCCACGGCGGCCGACGAAACCGCCGAAGGCGCGCCATCAAACAAATCCGTGGCGCAAGCCAAATTGGCCGAGATGCTCGAGGCAAAGGTCCGCAGCGCGTGGACCATGTTTAAGAATAAAGACAAGGATGGTTACGCAAAACTTATCACCGACGACTTCCAGGCCGTGGAAGCCGATGGCGACGGCGAGCGCGCCAAGCGTCATGTTCTGGGCGAAGTCGAGCACTGCATGTATACCGACTTCCTGTTGCAATTTTTCCAGGTGCAGCCGCTCGGGCCGAACTACGCTTTCGTCACCTACGAGAGCACCATGCAGTTCCCGAAAGGCTCGGCGCTTCGTATGCGGCGGGTGTTCATCGGCGAACTGTGGACCAAACGGGACTCAGAATGGAAGATGATGCGCTATCAGGAGACGCTGGTGCGCTAGTGCGCCTTCAAAAAAAGGAGCCCCACTATGTAAGCTGAGGCTCCCCATTGACCAGCACTTCCCGAATTAATTACTGGGCTGCGTAGACGCCCACGCAACCATCGGCCGCGACTGTTTCACAATTGGTGCCTCCTGAGGGCAGCGGCACGAAGATGTGGTTGTTAATCGGATCGGCGGCGACGCTGTGGGCGTTACCGTTAGTCGGGACGTTCTGCAGCCACAGTCTGGTGCCGGCATTGATAACGCCGAGCACCGGGCCGGTGGGCATGTCTCGAGCACCCAGGTAGTAGTTGTTGTCGCCCGGGTTATACCAGGTCTCATCGACGAAACCGACATTGTTGATGTTGGCGAGCACTGCACCAGTGGTGCCATCGATGATGACGGTGTTGGGTGCAAAAGCGCGTCCATCATGATCGGCGCAACCCACCAGCACATCGGTGCCGGGCCCGAGATTCAAGCCAGTAGGCATGCAATCGTAGATCGGGTAGCTGTTGACGATCGCTGGCACATATTTGGTAACCCCGCCGACCGTGATCGGGTGCAGGGGATCAATGACGTCAACGCTGCCGACGGTAATGTCAGCGGTGGTATTGCCGTTGGTGATGAGGAAGGCGTGCAGCGGCGGGTAATAGATCATACCACCCAGTCCCGCCGGAGCGACCGCGCCAACACAACCCGCCGGCGTACCGGGACCCGCCGGGCAGAAGACTCCCCCGGGCTTGCCCGTGACGCTGGCCGTGACCTGCGGGCCGTGATGGCAAGGCACGTCCGGATTGAAACCAGCCGCATGGCCTGAGGCGCCGGACGGAACGGGCGGACCCGGCGTGCCGGGCACGGGGGCCACGCCGGGCGCACTGCTGAAGAATTGCAGAGACGGATCGGGGCATGGAAATGCCGGACTGCCGACGGGCCCGTTGGCACCACCGTCATCGATCAGGACGGTGTCGTCATTCTGCGCGGCACCGTCGTAGTAGATCTGGCCGAGAATGCACGAGGCGTAGTTCGCGGGGAAGGTGGAGAACGGGCCGCCCGGACTGTACGGCGCCTGAGTGCCGGCGTCGGCGCTCGTGAAGGTAGCCGATGCGTACGGCAGACAGTGCGCGAGCTGGTTGTTTGTGGACCTCGTGACGATCCCGGTGACATCAATGATGCTGACAAAGGGCAATCCGGGGTCGCCATTGATGATCGCAACCAGATAGCGCGAGGAACCGTCCTGCGGGAATTTTACGACGCCACCGGTGGTCGCAATCTCATCGCCGCGCAGGTCGCCGCAACTAGGGTCTGAGAAGGCTCTGCCGTTCGCGGACGCCATGCATCCCGTGACCCCGGTCGGACCGTCATAGTCGGGGGTAGTACCGGTCGCTACGGTAGCGGTCAAAAGCGGTGGGGTGGTCCAGCCGCTGGCGATCGCTGAGGCCAAGTCAAACACCAGCATCACCGAACTGCCGTTACCGACAAACAGGAAATTTCCATCGCCTGAGACTTCCATGCCGTTGGGGCCCGACAGCGGGTTCAGGTTGTTGGAGCGCGAGGCACAGCACTGGCCGCCCACAAATCCGCCGAAGTGGCCGTTGGGACCAAAGAAACCAGGCAGCCGGAAGCCGTTGGTCTTACAGCCAAAGCGCGTGTAGTTACCCTGCGCACTGGTGAGTGAGGGAATGGTTTCGCCGGCCGTGGCCGAGGTGGAGGTATCCACCCAGCATGAGCTGGCATTGTCACCCGCCTCGGCGATGGAATTGTCGCCGCCGATGGCCCACAACGCGATATCGGAAACCGTGTTGAAAACGGGAACGTCGAGGCCGACACGGTCGGACACGAAGTAAGAGCGGTTAACCGGATCCACCCAGCTGATGTCGAAAATGTTGAACGGGCCGCCGGGCTCGCCGTTGGGATTATGTTCCGGCACCAGCATGACATCGATCAGTCCAATCGGCCCGTTGGTCTGCGTGCCGCAGACCGGGCAGCCAGACTGACCACCACCGCAACTGTTCAAGAGGAAAAGCATTCCGAACAGCGCTGCGAGGTTTCGCAGGGGAACCATTTTAGTTTTCATCCGATCTCCTCCAACGATATCTGGCGGGTGCCAAAGTACCTACATTCCAGAGAAACTGTCTCATGGGTCCGCAGCGCCAGTAAATTCACGTTTGCCGGCCCCCATACCAACCAGCAAGGACTCAACCAAGGTACGCATAGACCGATCAAAACCGAAACTGAAAGGTCTCGAGAAATACATAGAAATTATGCGGCAGAATGCCCTGTACGCTCGGATCCTTGAGCCGATCCAGGCTGACTTCCGATTTGACGAGAACCCAATAATTCAAATACCAGTTCACACCGAAAGTGAACTGATCAGTGGAGTCGGCGAAACCCGGGGCGACTACCGGCGTGATCGGGCAGGCGGGCATCGTTGTGGCATTGCAAGTCGAGCCGGGTGCATCCCCCAGCAGCCTGGAGTAGCGGAATTTGACCGCCCAAGCGCCCCAACCCGGGGCCCCGGATTCTCCGGGAGACCCAGGGCCGATGACCGGATGCCGCACTCGCGGCAGTGCATTCAGCGGATCGGTTTCTCCGGTAAGGAAGTAGATAGCCGAAACGTAATAGCCCTCGCCCGTCACGGCGGGTTGGGATTGAAAGCCGATGCCGCCGGTAGCTATCGAGCCTATGTCGGATCGATCCTCCGAGGAATGAGCGTATTCCGCGCGAATACCCAATGGCCCGTCCAACCAAGAGAAGAAAGCGTTATATCGATTGACGTTGCCATTGATCCGGAACTGCGGAAAGAAAGTGTAGGTGCTGTCGTTCATGAGGCCGCTGTAGCTCAGTTCTCCGGCCAGACCCTTGGATCGACTGTGCTCGAAGGAGCCACCGAAGGCCAGATCCTTCACCCAATTGATATCGGTATTTTTGAAAGGTGAGAAACGGACTCTGCCGACCACTTCGGGCTCATTGGTAGTTCCGCTGGCGAGCAGCCCCTGTCCATTGAAGAGGCCAGCCCAGTACTCGATGGTCTTGTCGGCCAATTGACCGTGAAAATCGATGCCTGGAGCGCGGAATGCTCCGCCGGCATCTGGGTACAGGACGGAGATGATGGAGCGGTTATAAAAATCCACGGCCGTGTCCGCGGTTCCAACTTCCATCGAAAAAGGAACCTTGGCCTCGCCAGCCATGATGTTGAAGGCAGTCCACGGCTTGAAATCCATATAAGCGTCGCGGATGGTAGGGCTCGAGATCGTCTCGACCATGAATACATAGTCGAGTTGCTTGCCGTAGTTGCCCTGAAAGCCGAAGCGCGCACGAGTGATGGCAAAGGAATCCGGAGGTGCGCCGTAGCTATTGTCGTAGACAGCGTATTGCCCATCCAAATACCCGACTGGCATCAACGTGAAGTTGCCATCGGTGCTCCTCAGAAAAAAGTGCTCGCCGTTCCAACCGGCCGTGGCCGGGGGAACTTCGCTGGCCTTTTTCTGCAGGGCGGTGATCTCATTTTGCAGGGCGTCGACGTCCGCGTGCGAGGCTGCGGCCGTTGCGCCGGCCTGCTGTGGTGCTGCGGCGGCTGGCGCCCCGGCGTTGCCGGGCGCGTTCGCGCCGCCGCCCTGGGCCTGCAGCAGTTGCTGCAGCTGCGCCTTCAGTTCCGCTACCTCGCGGCGCAGTTCCCGCACGTCATCCTCGGATGCAGCCTGACCTGTCGCAGAGCTCGCGCCGGCCGGGCTGGCGCTTTGAGCAAATACCAGGGGAGCAGGCGCGATGAAAGACAGGCTCAGGAGCACACACCACAATTTTGGCGAGTACATGTTTATCCCTCTATTCTTACTTAGAGATTTTTTCCGACGAGTCGAGGCGCGTACGCTACGGCGCCCATCGGAACACCACGTCGGAAACTCGATCGCCACGATGCGAAGAGACCTCATCGTCGCGTTCGTCGCACCAGAACACTCAATGAATTCAGCGCGAGCGCACGTGCGCGGAGCAGTCGGTCGCATCGCCCGAGCGAAGCGAGTTCAGTGCGCCACGACTGATATTCGACTTTCAAAAGACCTCCCCCATCGACCAAACAGCTGAGCTTCTTGTAGTTACGGCCCAAATACACGGCCTGATGCGATTTTTGCGATGAACGCCCGTGTTGGCAATTGCACATTCGCTTAGATCGAATCGCATTTAGCTTAAGCCTGTGGTGCCACAGATGTCTATACGCAGTGCGCCACTTCGATCGCGACAGAAGAAGATGACGAGCACGCATACGAGCATCGCAGCCAGACGTCTGGGCGCTAACGACTATAGACATGCAGCCCCCTATCCTTTAATGGCGCAATCCGACTCCTGTTCGAAACCTCTGCAGCAACTCTCTCAAGCCATCGGAATAAGCCCGGCGCCACGCGCCCACTTGTATTTGGCGCCCAGCACAGCCACTGGAATCTCAGTCGAATACGCGTACGCCGGAATACCGTGCTGGTAGAGATATTCCGCCGCCTCCTCCACTTCGATGTCGCCGGCGAGCGAAGCCACTACCGGCTTTTCGATTCCTTTGGCGCGCATCTCCTGCACCACCTCGACCATGAGTCGGGCAAAAACCATCGGCGGCGTGACGATGGTGTGCCAGTAGCCCAGTATCAGCGCGTGAATGCGCGGGTCCTCGAGTCCGAGCCGAACCGTATTCTGATAAGTCCTTGGCGGTTCACCGCCGGTAATATCGACCGGATTGCCAGCCGCGCCAAACGGCGGGATGAATTTTCGAAAAGCTGCATCCAGGTCCGGCGGCATCGCCATCAGCGACAGGCCGTTGTCGACGCAGGCATCCGACAGCAGCACGCCGGAGCCGCCGGCACCGGTGATGATGATGACGTTATTGCCCTTCGGTGTGGGCAGCACCGGGATGCCGCGTGCGAATTCGAGCAGGTCGCGCAGCGAACGCGCGCGAATCACGCCCGACTGCTTGAACACATCCTCATAGATCTTGTCGTTGCCGGCCAGCGCGCCCGTATGCGAGCTCGCGGCGCGCGCGCCCATGCTGGTGCGGCCGGCCTTGAGTACCACTATGGGTTTCTTCCTGGACACGCGCTTGGCCACTTCGGCGAAGGCGCGGCCGTCCTTCAGATCCTCGCAGTGCTGGGCAATGATCTGAGTATTGTCATCCTGCTCAAAGAAGGTCAGCAGATCGTCCTCGTCGATATCGCACTTGTTTCCAAGACCGACAATGGCCGAAACACCCATCTTGGCCGAGCGCGAAAAACCGATGATGGCCATGCCGATGCCGCCGGACTGCGAGGACAATGCGGCCTTGCCCTTGACGTCGTAGGCCGTGCAGAACGTGGCACAGAGATTCTTGGGCGTGTAGTAGAAGCCGTAGATGTTTGGGCCCATGAGCCTGACCCCGTATTTGCGCCCGATCTCAACCAGCTCATTCTGTCCGTCAACGTTACCGGTTTCGGCAAATCCGGACGGGATCAATACTGCGCCGGCGATTTTCTTCTCGCCTACTTCGATCAGCGCCTGGGCGACGATCTTGGCCGGTATCGCGAACACCGCAACGTCGATGTTGCCGGGGACGTCCTTGACGCTTTTGTACGCCTTCCTGCCCATGATCTCAGTGGCACTGGGATGGATCGGATAGATCTCACCCTGGTAGCCGCCGTTGATCAGATTCTTCATGACCGAATTGCCAATCTTGCCGGCTTCGGCTGAGGCACCGATGACCGCCACCGCATCGGGCTTCATGATTCGATTCATCTGCTGCACGATCAGGTCGTGGCTTGGCCGAGGGCGCACAGCTGGCGCCGTGAAGTCGAGCACAATGCGCACATCCGCTGCGGTCGCGCCGCGTTCATCGGCGAACACGGGATTCAGATCCAGCTCCGAGATCTCGGGAAAGTCCGATATCAACGCCCCAACACGTTCGATCATCGATGCCAGTGCCGTGCGATCCACCGCAGCGGCGCCGCGCACGCCACGCAGGATCTCGGCCGCGGCGATGCCATCGAGCATGGACAGCGCGTCCTGGTTGGAAACCGGAGCTAGGCGAAAGGTGATGTCCTTCAACACTTCCACCAGAATGCCGCCCAGTCCGAAGGCCACCAGTTTGCCGAACGCCGGATCCGTGACAGCACCGATGATGACCTCCTGGCCGCCCGGCACCATCTGTTGGATTTGCACGCCGAGGATCTCTGCCTTGGGATCGTGCTTACGTGCATTGTTGATGATGGTCGCGAAACCCTGCGCCACCTCTTGCGCCGACTTGACGCCCACCAGAACGCCGCCGGCCTCGGTCTTGTGCAGAATATCGGGGGAAACGATCTTCATGACCACCGGGTAGCCGATGCGACTCGCGAGCGTGGCCGCGCCCTCGGCGCTGGTCGCCACCCCTTCGGCCGGCAAGGTGATGCCGTAAGCCTCGCAGATGCCGCGCGCCTCAGGGGCGGTCAAAGCCTTGCGCTTGGCCGCCTTGGCCTGATCGAGAATTCTGCGCGCGGCGCTCTTGTCATAGCTCATCGCGTCTGTTCCAGGCATGGCGGCCATACTCAGATCGCCTTCTGGGCCCGGAACGCGACGATTTCCGCCGGGCCGAAGCCCAGTTCGCCGAGCACCTCGTCGGTATGCTCCCCCAACAGCGGCGCACGTAATACCTCGGTGGGGCTGTCGCTCATCTTGATGGGGTTGCCCACCGTGAGATATTTGCCGCGCTTGGGATGATCGACCTCGACGATGGTTCCGCTCGCGCGCAGCGAGGGCTCGGCGGCGAGTTCCTCCATTGACAGAATGGGGCCGCACGGGATGTCGTGCTCATTGAGCAGATCCATCGCCTCGAACTTGGTCTTGGTGACCGTCCATGCCTCGACCGCCGCGAACACCTCCTTCAAGCGCGGCAGGCGCGCAGCCGGCGTTGCGTAGTCGGGATGGGTAATCCAGTCTTCCTTGCCGATCACTGTGCAGATCTCCTTCCACACCGGTGCCTGAGTGATGAAATACAGATAGGCGTTGGGATCGCTCTCCCATCCCTTGCACTTGACGATCGAACCCGGCTGACCGCCGCCGGAAGCGTTGGCCGCGCGCGGTACAGCGCTGCCGAATTTTCCGTGGGGGTACTGCGGGTATTCCTTCATGACACCGGTGCGCGCCAGCCGCTGCTGGTCGCGCAGCTTCACGCGACAAAGATTCAGCACTCCATCCTGCATGGCCGCCAGAACCTTCTGTCCGCGGCCGCTGGAGTTTCGCTGATAAAGCGCCGCGACAATTCCCAGCGCCAGGTGCAGTCCAGTGCCGCTGTCGCCGATCTGCGCTCCGGTCACCAGCGGCGGGCCATCGTCAAAGCCCGTGGTCGAAGCAGATCCGCCGGCGCACTGCGCCACGTTTTCGTAGACCTTGCAGTCCTCGTAAGGGCCTGGACCGAAACCCTTGACGGAGGCCACGATCATGCGCGGATTGAGCTGCTGTATTTTCTCCCAGGTAAAGCCCATGCGATCGAGCGCGCCCGGGGCAAAGTTCTCAACCAGCACATCGCAGCTCTTGACCAGCTTCTCGAGGATGCGCTTGCCCGGCTCGCTCTTGGTGTCGAGCGTGATCGAGCGCTTATTGTGATTGAGCATGGTGAAATAAAGACTGTCGACATCGGCAATGTCGCGCAGCTGCTCGCGGGTCACATCGCCCGCGCCGGCCCGCTCGACCTTGATAACATCGGCGCCGAACCAGGCCAATAGCTGAGTGCAGGTCGGACCCGACTGGACATGCGTGAAATCGAGGATCCGGACTCCATCCAATGCCTTAGCCATTACTGCTCTACCCTTCCTTTGTCGCCTGCTCGTTATTTGTACATGGTCTGGTTCTTGGTTCCCGGCGCGTATTCGCGCGGATCAACCCAGATGTTGATGACCGCCGATTTGCGCAGCCGCTGCACCGACTCGCGCGCGCGCTGCAGCGCCGGGGCAATCTGCGCCGGATCGCGCACTTCCTCGCCGTAGCCGCCCAACATCTCGGCGAATTTGCCAAACGGCACGTCGCCCAGCAGATTACCGACGCTGCCGCGCTGCTCGCCGTACTTAGCCAGTTGTCCGTACCGGATTTGATTCATCGCCGAGTTGTTGCCGATCACGGCGATATACGGCACGCCGAAGCGATTGGCCGTTTCCATGTCGAAGGCGGTCATGCCGAAGGAGCCATCACCGTAGTAGCACAGCACCTCCTTGTCCGGGTTCGCCAAGCCGGCCGCAATCGCAAAGCCCGTGCCCACGCCGAGCGAGCCGAGCGCGCCGGGATCCATCCACTGCCCGGGCCGGCGCGGCCGCACCGCTTGCGCCGAGATCGTGACCACATCGCCGCCGTCGCCGATGTAGATGGTGTTGTCCGCCAGGAATTCGTTGAGTTCGTAAGCGACCCGATATGGGTGGATCGGCGTGTTATTGGATTTGAACAAGGGCATGAGCTTTTCGGTCGCGGCGGCCTCGGAGTCCGAAAGCTGCTTCATCCATTGCTGACGCGCCTGGCGCTGTGCGCTCTTGAGCCTTCCGGTGGCCGCCTGCAACACCGCGCCCAGGATCGCGCCCGGGTCGCCAACCAGTCCGAGCGAGATGTCGCGATTCTTACCGACCGTGCGATAGTCCATGTCGATCTGCACCAGCGTCAGGTTCTTGCTGATGCGCTTGCCATACCCCATGCGAAAATCAAACGGCGTGCCGACGATGACAATCACGTCGGCATTGGCGAAGGCTTCACTGCGCGTGCGGTCAAAATGGTGCGGATCACCCGGAGGCAGCAGACCGCGGCTGCCGCCATTGAAATAGCCGGGAATGTCCAGACCGCGCAGCAACGCTACCGCCTCAACCTGTCCGCGTGCAGTCCATACCTGCTGGCCATAAAGGATGGCCGGCCGCTCTGAGGCGACCAGGATATCGGCCAGACGCTCGATATCGCGCGGGTCGCCAATCGATTTGGTAGAGGCGCGATATTTGCCCGGCTGCGGAATGACCGCCTTGGCGATATCCACTTCACGGTCGAGCACGTCGCGCGGGATCTCGAGGTAACTTGGCCCCGGAGCGCCGTTAAAGGACTCACGCGCAGCCATCGAGATCATGTCGGCGATGCGTTCGGTGCTGGTCACGGTTGCCGCGAACTTGGTGATGGGCGTCATGATGTCGACGTGCGGCAGATCCTGCAGCGAGCCCATCTTGTTCTGGGTCAGAGCGCCCTGGCCGCCAATATGCAGGATCGGGCTCTCGGATCGGAAAGCCGTCGCAATCCCGGTCACCGCGTTAGTGCAGCCCGGGCCGGCGGTGGTGACCACGCATCCAAGCTTGCCGGTCTGCCGCGCGTAGCCGTCCGCGGCATGCGCGGCCACCTGTTCGTGGCGCACGTCGATGATACGTATGCCTTCATCGACGCAGCCATCGTAGATGTCGATGATATGGCCGCCGCAGAGCGTGAAGATGGTATCGACGCCCTCGTTCTTGAGCGCACGCGCGACCAGATGACCGCCCGATACCAGGGCAGCATCCTTGCTCTTGGGGCGGAGCGTATCTTCGGCGGTGGTCGCAGTGGCTGCGGCCGGCGCAGGGGCTGACGCGGTGTTGACGGCTTTCATACTGCCTCCAGCTTCGGGAAACGTTAGCTCTGAATTCTAGGCGATGTCGTCACGCGATTCGCCCGCCGCCAAGCCCTGCGGGCGTTGCAGCCAGCGCGGCGGTGTCGGGAGTCTCATCGGCGGCGTACTTGACGCGGCTGGCGGCAAAGTGACGCACTCGCATGGGCTTCAGTACCACCAGGCCAAGCAACGCCGCCAGCAGATTGCAGCACATGGCAATCACGAACACCGTACTCCAGCCTCTGGCAGCGGCGAGCGCGGCAGCGAATGATACGGTCAATGCGCCGGCACCCTTGGCGGTGTAGAGCATGCCGGCATTGGCGGCAGCGTACTTGGCGCCAAAGGTGTCTCCCTGCGTCGCCGGGAACAGGCTGTAGATCTCGCCGAACACGCCAAAGTACAGCGCCGTAATCAGCACGAACAGTACTGGATCCGTGCCAACGCGACTGAGGCCGAACAACGCCCCGGCACCGATCGTGAAGGCTATGGCCATGGTGTTCTCACGGCCGATGTGATCCGACACCCAGCCAAAGAACGGCCGTCCGACGCCATCGAAGATGCGGTTGAGCGATAAGGCAAACACCAGCGCCGGCATCGCGAAGCCGAACAGCGCCACTGGAATCTTTTCGATCTTGAAGTCTTTGGCGATGGGCGCCATGTTGGCAGCCATCATCAGGCCACCCGAGGCGACCAGCACGAACATCACGTACATGACCCAGAACACCGGACTGCGCAGCACTTCCATGGGCGAGTAGCCGTGGGCGGTCTGATTATCGCGCACGCGTGCCCCCACCAGCTGCCGTGGAGCGACCAGCATGGCCCACGCCATGACGAACACGATGGCGCCCTGCAGCAGTCCGAATACCAGGAAGGTATGTTGATAGCCGGCGGTGTTGATCATCTTGGAGATGGGCCCGATGGTAATGGCAGCGCCAGCACCAAAGCCCGCCGCGGTCACGCCGGCAGCCAACCCGCGGCGTCCGGGAAACCATTTGAGGGCGTTGCCCACGCAGGTACCGTAGACACAGCCCGTGCCGACGCCGCCGATGGCCGCCGCCACATACAGAACCGCGAGCGAACTGGCAGAGGAATTGATGACCCAGGCAATGGCCACCAGAAAAGCCCCCGCGATAACCACCCAGCGTGGTCCGAAGCGGTCGACCATGTACCCTTCCACCGGAATCAGCCAGGTCTCAATGAACACGAAGATGGTGAAGGCAACCTGAATCTTTGGACGTCCCCAGTGGTATTGAGCGTCGATCGGGTTCACGAACAGCGTCCAGCCGTACTGGAGGTTCGCTACGCAGGCCATACAGATGACGCCAATAGCGAGTTGCACCCACGGGTTGGCAAACAGCGACCCGGACGCTCGGTCATTTGAGTTCATGACGTTCCCCCCTCACAGCAGAACTGCGACCCCGAACTTTATTATTCACTCGATAGCCATTTCATCCGTGGCGACCGCGGGCGACCATATGTGATATATCACGCCAAGTCAACGCACGCCGGCAGGGCGTGAACCAACTTACTTGGTGACGTTATGTTGCATCGCGAAGGTCAAAAGGCATCGTCGGCATGCCTGACTCAGGAGAATGCCCTTATATCGGTGCAACCCGGCACGCACAGGTGTTCATTCGCGGCAGCCCAAGCCAATGTTTTGGAAATCTGATATATCTTGCGTTTTTTGTCGCACAGCCGATAGACTTCCGCTTGAGGGAAGAGCCGAAGAATTGCAAATATTTGGCGGCCCCGGGCCGCCGCGCGCTACCCGGCCCCGGCTGGCAACGCCCGGTTCAGCCGCTTCTCGGCGGAACCGGACAGATCGCGCACAAGGGCACACTAGGCGTGACAGAGACCAATCTCATCGACGCGCTCGAGCCGGTGGTTCCGCTGGGACAACGCATTGAGCGGCCCATGCGGCTGGCGCTGGCGCCGCTGAATTCGACCAGTCTGCGCGATCAGGCCTATACGCTGCTCAAGAGCGCGATCACGGATGCCGATATTTACGATCCGGCGCACGAGCTGCGCCTGGACGAGCGCCAGCTCATGAAGGCCCTGGGAGTGAGCCGCACGCCGGTGCGTGAAGCGCTGTCCATACTCGAACAGGAAGGGTTTCTTCGCACCGTGCCACGCCGCGGCATTTTCATCGTTCGCAAGACCAAGCGACAAATCGTCGAGATGGTGCAAATGTGGGCCGCGCTTGAGAGCATGGCGGCGCGACTGGCGACGCTGCATGCCCCCGACTCGGAGATCGCAAAGCTGCGGCATTTGTTCGATGAATTCGAGAGCTCACCGCCGTCGGAGCACATTGGCGAATATTCGGACGTGAACATCGCCTTTCATCAGGCGGTGATACGCCTGGGCGGCTCGCAGCTGATCGAAGACGCGACGCGAAATCTATTCCTGCACGTGCGCGCCATTCGCCGGGCGACCATAACGCAGAACGACCGCGCCGCGCGCTCGATCATCGATCATCTCAAGATTGTCGAGGCACTCGAGCGGCGCGACACCGAGCTGGCGGAGCGGCTCTCGCGCCAGCACGCGCTCGATCTCGCCGCCCACGTCGATCGTTACTGCCACTTCCTGGAATAATCCGCGGGTGTCAACCCAACCCGCCAAACGCGTGGTGCAGCTGCCGCGCCATCAGCGATAATGACCGCGCCGGCGGCCGCTTACCCATTCAATCAACTAAGTCAGGACACTCAACATGGCGGGACGCAATTTCCTGTTCGTACCTGGGCCGACCAACGTGCCGGATCGAATCCTGCGCGCGATGGCAGTACCCATGGAGGACCATCGGTCCCCTGCGTTTCCGGCGCTGGCGCGCGAGTGCCTGTCCGGTCTCAAACCGATTTTCAAGACCGAACAGGCCGTGCCGTTCATATTCCCGTCCTCA
>Ga0302324_100001575_pt1 | contig 54913 bp, 46 predicted proteins | sample Palsa_T0_1_FD_201949 | JGI IMG/M metagenome (GOLD analysis project Ga0302324, IMG submission 201949) | Peat permafrost microbial communities from Stordalen Mire near Abisko, Sweden - Palsa_T0_1 | ecosystem: Environmental > Terrestrial > Soil > Palsa > Peat permafrost | place: Sweden: Abisko...
CTCCCCTTCACCTTCCTGCCGCCCGGGGAGGACGACGCCTGACCCGCTTCGCTCCCCGCCGAGCCCCTTTCGTCGTTCTCGCTGTCGCCCTCACCCTCGGCGTGCTGCTGGCCGCCTGTGGCTCGTCCGCGCCGGCCGCCCCGCCGCCGAGCCAGGGCCTGATCCTCGACCGGCCCACGCCAAAGGACGTGCCGCTGGTGAATCAACAGGGACAGGCGGTCTCGCTCGCGGCGCTGCGGGGCAAGGTCGTGGTCCTGGCACCGTTCCTGACCCTGTGCCAGGACGAGTGCCCCCTCGTCACCGGCGCCTTCATTGCGCTGCAGCGCGACCTCGACGCAGCGGGGCTGGCGCACCGCGTCGTCTTCGTCGAGGCCACGGTAGACCCGGGCCGCGACACGGTGGCGCGCCTGGCCGCCTACGAGAAGGAGTTCGGAGCCGACTGGGACCTCTGGACCGGGACGCCGGCCAACATCGCCGCGTTCTGGAAGCCGTTCGGGGTGGAATACCAGATCGTGCCCGAGGAGCAGCCGGCGAAGATCGACTGGTACACCGGCAAGCCACTGACCTACGACGTCGAGCACACCGACGGCTACATCCTCATCAGCCCGAGCGGACGCGAGCGCTTCGTCGACGCGTCGGCGCCGAACCAGAAGGGCGCGCTCGATGCGAAGCTGCGCGGGCTCCTCAACGACGGCGGCGTGCACGAGCTCGACAACCCGCAGGCCACCGACTGGACGACAACAGAGGCCTTGACCTCCATCAGCTGGCTGCTCGGGACGAACGTGCCGGCAGCGAGCTCCTGATGGGCAGCCGGCTGCGCCGTACCGCCTTGGTCGTTCCTGCAGCCCTGGCCGGCCTGGCCCTGCTGCTCAGCGCCTGCGGCGGCGGTGGCGGGGCCAACGTCACGACGCTCTCCGGGACGCCCACCACCGACAGCTCGCTCACGCTCACCCTGCAGCACTCCCCGGCCGGGCTCATTCTCGCCACGGGGGGCGGCGAGACGCTGTACGACTTCGTCCCCGACACGCCGACGCACAGCGCCTGCGTCAGCACCGTCTGCGTTTTCCAATGGCCACCGCTCGTCACCAGCGGGCTGGTGCGCCTCGGCAAGGGGGTCGAGCACGCGTTGGTGAGCACGCTCCGCCGGCCCGACGGCTCGACCCAGCTCTCCTACGGCGGCCATCCGCTCTACACCTACAACGGCGACGTCGCACCCGGGGTCGTCATGGGACAGGCCGTCAACCAGGACGGCGGCCTCTGGTACGTGCTCAACGCGCAGGGGAAGCAGATCACGACGGGATTCACCGTCACCCCGCCGAACAGCAACGGGAACGCTGATGGGTGAGACACACCCGCCGAGCGTCGAAGGGCGCCGACCCTCTACTCCGAGCTGAGGGCAGCGTCCGGGTCGTCTGAGCCGGCGAGAACCGGTGGCCTTCGCACGAGGATGCCGGTGACGACGGCGCCGGCAACGGCGATGACGGTCACCGCGAGGAACGCCGCCACGTAACCCCGGATCGACGCGTCGTTGGCGGGCTGCAGATAGCGCAGGAGCGATTGGTCGAAGTGCTTCGGCTGGAGTCCCGTCTGCTCGGCCGCCTGGAGCGCGTCGCGAAGCTCAACGCTTTCTTTCGCGCTGAATTTCCCGCCTGGCTCGGCGTCGACGAGCGACGTGAGGCGATGGAGGTAGACCGCATGGAACAGGGAGTAGAGCAAGGCGATGCCGATCGCTCCTCCCGCTTGTTCGGCGGTGGCGGAAACCCCTGACACCTCACCGTCCTGGGAATCCGACACCGAGTCGAGGCTCACCGGATCATTAACGGTGAGCACGAGGGCCAGTCCCGTCCCGAAGAGCAGGAGGCCGGGAAGCAGGGTCCAGTAGCTCCCACCCCAGGCCCCGAGCGACAACGCAACGCCGGCGAAGGCCAGTGTCCCGAAGCCCACCACGAGGGGTGGTCGTCCTCCGGCCCGGTCGTACCATCGCCCGGCGACGGGCGAGAGCAGAATCATCGGCACCGTGGTGGGAATCAGGGCGAGCCCGGCGATGGCCGGCGACAGGCCGAGGTTCAGGATCAGGAGAAGCGGGAACAGCAGTCCCAACCCCATTTCGGCCATTCCCGCCACGCCCTGACTCAGTCCGGCCCCGAGATAGTTCGGCGTGTGGCCGAGGAGGTCCAGGTCCATGAGGGGGTGGGCGGTACGACCCTCGTGCAACACGAAGGTCACAGTGGCCACTGCGCACAGGAGGAGCGCGCCGAGCACGGGGAGGGAGACGAATCCACTGCCCTGCGTCTGGGACAGGCCGAAGACGAGGGCCACGATGGAGACGCAGAGCAACAGCGCCCCGAGCAGGTCCACGCTCTCGGGCGCGTCCGCCGGCGCGTCGTCCGGCACCGCGATCAGGGTCACGGTGAGACAGACGATGGCGATCGGCACGTTGACGAGGAGCACGAGCCGCCAGCTCGCCGCTGACGTGAGGAGGCCGCCGATGGTCGGGCCGAGGGCCCCGGCTATGGCGGCGACGCCCCCCATGGTGCCCAAGGCCCTGCCACGCTCGGCGCTGCTGGTGGACGCGCTCAAGATCGCCACCGAACTCGGCAGCAAGAGCGCCCCTCCCGCGCCCTGCATCACTCTCGCCACGAGCAGGATCTCGAAGTTGGGCGCCAGGCCCCCGAACGCTGACGCCGAGGTGAAGAGGACGGCGCCGAGGATGAACATCCGGCGGCGCCCGAAGAGGTCGCCCAACCGGCCGCCGAGCACGAGCAGCCCGGCGAGTGTCAGCAGATTGGCGTTCAGGACCCACTGTGCCGTGGTGGAACTGACGCCGAACTGCTTCAGGATCGAGGGAATGGCAAGGGGTACAGCGGTCTGGTCGACCAAGATCATGGCGTTGGCCAAGGTCATGGCGACGAGAATCAGCCTCGCCCTGGAGTGCGCCCCTCGCTCCATGGACAACCGTATCCTTCGGTCCCCGGACCGACCTGGGCGGGCCGGCAGGCGCTATGTGTTGAAGCGGAACTCGACCACGTCGCCGTCGCGCATGACGTAGTCCTTGCCCTCCATCCGGGCCCGGCCGGCGGTGCGGGCCGCGGCCACGGACCCCGCCGCCATGAGGTCGTCGAAGCCGATGACCTCAGCCTTGATGAACCCGCGCTCGAAGTCGGTGTGGATGACTCCGGCGGCCTTGGGGGCGGTGTCGCCGATGTGAATGGTCCACGCCCGCGCTTCCTTCGGTCCGGCGGTGAGGTAGGTCTGCAGACCGAGGGTGGCAAAGCCCACGTGCACCAGCTGCTCGAGCCCTGACTCGTCCTGCCCGTAGCTCTCGAGCAGCTCCGCGGCATCGGCCGGGTCGAGGCCCGCCACCTCCGCCTCGATCTGCGCGCAGAGGACGATGGCCCGAGCGGGGCGGACACTCTCGGTCAAGCGGGCGGCCAGCTCGGCGTCGCCAAGCGCTCCCTCGTCCACGTTGAAGACGTAAATGAAGGGCTTGGCCGTCAGCAAGTGCAGGTCGCGCAACAGCGCAATGTCCACCTCGCCCTTGGCTGCCGCCTCGGTGATGGTGCGGCCGGCGCCCAGAATGCCCTCGGCGGCGGCGACCGCGTCGACGGTCGGTCGAAGGCTGGGGTCACCCTTGGCCTCGCGCGCCAGCCGGGGCAGGCGCTGCTCGACCGTCTGCAGGTCGGCCAGGATGAGTTCTGTGTTCACGGTCTCGATATCGCCCGCCGGATCGACCCGGGCGTCGACGTGGACGACATCGTCGTCGTGGAAGGCGCGCACCACTTGGCAGATGGCGTCGGTCTCGCGAATGGCGGCCAGGAATTGGTTGCCCAGGCCTTCCCCTTGAGACGCGCCGCGTACGAGCCCGGCGATGTCCACGAAGGTCACGGTCGCGGGCACCACCGGTGCGCCGTCGTAGAGATCCGCCAGTTGCTGCAACCGCTGGTCGGGCACAGCGACGACGCCCACGTTCGGCTCAATGGTGGCGAACGGATAGTTGGCCGCCAGCACCTCGTTGTTGGTGAGCGCGTTGAAGAGCGTGGACTTGCCCACATTGGGCAGTCCGACGATGCCGATGGAAAGGCTCACGTGGCCGGCCGACTAGCCCGCAAGGAGGCCGGCATCGGCCGCCAAGGCCTTGAGATCGGCCTCGGGCCGGGCGCCCGTATGCGAAATGACCTCGGCGGCACACAGGGCGCCGAGGCTGGTGCTCTCGACCGGGCCCATGCCGTGGGTCAGGCCGTAGAGGAGGCCCGCGGCGAACAGGTCCCCGGCGCCGGTCGTGTCGACCACCTGATGCACCGGGGCGGCCGGAACCTCCTCGGGCCCGCGTGCCGTCAGCACGGTGGCGCCTTGCGCGCCGCGGGTCATGACGACCAGCAACCCCGTCTCCTCCGCGGCCTGCAGCGCGTCCTGATAGGAGTTGACCCCGAAGAGCATGGTGATCTCCTCTTCGTTGCCGAGCAGGACGTCCACGTCGTCGAGCAAGAGATCGAGGAATTCCCGTTGGTGGCGTCCCACGCAGAAGGGGTCGGAGAGCGAGAGTGCGACCGAGCCCTCAGCAGCGTGCGCGGTGGCCGCGGCGTGGCGCATCGCCTCTTTTGCCGCCGGCACATCCCAGAGGTAGCCCTCCAGGAGGACGATGGACGCGCGGGCCACGAAGGAGGCCGGGACGCCTTCGGGTGACAGCGTCGATGCGGCCCCCAGGTAGGTCCCCATGGTGCGGTCGGCATCCTCGGTGATCAGCACCACGCAGCGTCCGGTGCCGAGCCCGTCGGCGGCCGCCGACTCGCTCAGATGTGGTTCGAACTCGACGCCGGCTGCCCGCAGCTTCTCGGTGTAGGTCCGGCCCACCTCGTCATCGGCGACCGCCCCGACGAATCCGGCGCTGCCCCCGAGAACGGCGATCCCGGCCGTGGTGTTGGCGACCGATCCACCCGAGACGAAGCGCGGGGCGCCCATGGAGGCCTGCACGGCATTGGCCATGGGCAGATCGATGAGGGTCATGGAACCCTTCTCCAGACCGACCGAGGCCAGTTGTTCGGCGGTTGCCAGTTCGATGACGTCGAGCAGTGGCGAACCGATGGCCACGACGTCGAGATCATGGCCGTTGGCTTCGTTGGCGGGAAGGGCTTCGGGGGAGGGCACGGAGCGAGAACCTACCCGCGGCACCGCGGGTAGCCTGCACGGATGCATTTCGCTCCCACCTCAGCCGTCGCGCCTGGCTCGGAGCCGTTCCGCTTGCCACGGACGATCGAGCCGGAGACCTACCACCTCGAGCTCGAGCCGGACATCGCCACGGCCACCTTCTCCGGCACCGTCCGGATCGATGCCATCGTCCACGAGACAGCCGACGAGATCGTGCTCAATGCGGCGGAGCTGGCGATCAGCGACGTGGAGGTCCTGACCTCGGACGGCATCACGATCTTGTGCAGCGTGCACTTCAACGATGAGTTGGAGCAGGTCACCTTCCGGCCGGCCGACCTGATCCCCCCGGGGCAATGCACCATCAGTTGCCGGTTCAGCGGCACCCTCAACGACAAGCTGCGCGGCTTCTATCGGTCCACCTACACCGGTCTCGACGGTGAGATGCAGACGATGGCGACGACCCAATTCGAGTCGGTGGACGCACGGCGGGGCTTCCCCTGCTTCGACGAGCCGGATCGCAAGGCGGTCTTCGAAGTCACCCTCATTGTGGATCCCGACCTCGACGCCATCTCGAACTCACCCGTCGTCGAGATCGATCAGGTGGGCGACAAACAGCGCATCCGGTTCGCCCCCACCATGAAGATGTCCACGTACCTGGTGGCATTCGTCGTCGGGAAGCTCGAGATGTCCGAGACCGTCGACGTGGACGGCGTCCCCCTGCGCGTGGTCTGCACCCCCGGGAAACTCCCTCTCGCCGAGTTCGCCCTCGAAGTCGGCGCGTTCGCGCTGCGCTTCTTCACGGAGTACTTCAACATCCCCTACCCCGGGGACAAGGTCGACCTGGTGGCCATTCCGGACTTCGCCGCCGGTGCCATGGAGAACCTGGGTTGCATCACCTTCCGCGACACGGCACTGCTCATCGACAAGGACGAGGCGGCCCGGGCCGAGCTCGAGCGCGTCTCCGACGTCATCGCGCACGAGCTTGCGCACATGTGGTTCGGGGACCTGGTGACCATGGGGTGGTGGGAGGGCATCTGGCTCAACGAGGCCTTCGCCACGTTCATGGAGGTGCTCTGCGTCGACGCGTTCCGTCCCTCCTGGAACCGCTGGATCGGCTTCATGCCTTCGCGGGAAGCGGCCCTGGCCGTCGACGCGCTGCACTTGACCCGTCCCATCGAGTACCCGGTGGGCCCGCCCAAAGAGGCCGAGGGCATGTTCGACGTCCTGACCTACGAGAAGGGCTGTGGCGTCCTGCGCATGCTGGAACAGCACATCGGGGCGGAGGTGTTCCGTGACGGCGTGCGGACCTATCTCAAGGCCCACGCATACGGCAACACGGTCACCAGCGACCTCTGGGATGCGCTCGAGAGCGCCAGCGGCGAGCCCGTGCGCGACATGATGGATACGTTCATCCTTCAAGGCGGCTACCCGCTCGTCTCCCTGCGCGGTGACTCCATCAGCCAACAGCCCTTCGCGTTGGGACCCGTGCCCGCCGGCGAGACGTCGTCCATCGGGTCCGAGTGGCAAGTCCCCGTCGCCGTGCGCGCGCTGCCGCTCGGCGGCGAGCCCGGCGCGCCCGTGCGCCACCTCGTGCTGCATGCGGAACCCGAGGAGGTTGCCGAGGCCGGGCAGGGCCTCGCCGTGGTCAACGCGAGCGGATGGGGCATCTTCCGGGTCGGCTACGAGACCGCGCACCGGACGGCTCTGGCTGAGCACCTCTCCGAGCTCACTCCGCTGGAGCGTGGCGAGCTGATCGCCGACACGTGGGCGACCACCCTGGCTGGCCTCTCCACGCTCGAAGAGTTCCTGGCACTGGCTTCCCGGCTCGGCGATGAACCCGAGCCCTCGGCCTGGGCCCCCGTCGGCGCTGCGCTGGGACTGACCAAGCGCATCGCGCTGGTCGAGCAGCAGGACGCGCTGCACCAGGCCGTGCGGACGCTCATCGGGCCGACGCACCGCCGTCTGGGTTTCGATGCCATACCCGGCGAGAACGACCGCACGCCGATGCTGCGCGCGCTGGCCATCAACCTCATGGGGACCGTTGGCGCCGACCCCGAGGTGCGGGCGGAGGCGGCCCGGCGCTTCGACACCTCGCCCCTCGGCGGAGGCTCGGGTGTTCCGATCCCTCCGGACATCGAATCGGCCACCTTGGCTGTCGTGTCGGAGCTCCTGCGGCCCGGCGACTACGACGCGCTCTTGGAGCGCTACCGGTCCGCGGCCACGCCCCAAGAGGAAATGCGCTCGCTGGGCGCGTTGGCGGGGTTCCCCGACGTCGACCTGTGCCTCCGTACCTTCGACCTCGCCATGACCGAGGTGCGCACCCAGAACGGGTTCGCCGTGATCGGTTCGCTGCTGGCCAACCCCGTCGCCAATCAAGCGGTGTGGACCCGGCTCACCGAGACGTGGGATGCGGTGCTGGAACGCTTCCCGAAGAACGCGGCACCACGCATCGTCGAAGCCGTCACGGCCCTGTGCAACGACGCCGAGTTCGCCGAGCAAGCCATCGCGTTCCTCCACGACAACCCGCTGTCGTCTGGGCCTCGCCGCGTGGCCCAGTCGATCGAGCGTCTCCGGATCAACGTTGCCTTCGGCACCCGGGAGCGGGCCGGACTGGTCGGGTCGCTGCGGGCGGCCGGTCCATTTACGTCCTGATGACCGAGCAGTCCCCCGGGACCGACGCCATCGACTCGGCACGGGTGCGATCCCTGTTCGAAATGGCGCGGGGCACGCGGGGCTTCATGCCCGACGACGAGGGCGAGGCGCTGTTCGCCGCCGCCCTGCACGCCGGCCAAGCCGGCGTCCCGGCGGCCGCACCGACGACCTTCGTGGAGATCGGTGCCTGGTGCGGAAAGTCGACGGTCTACCTGGGTGCCGCGGCGGAGGCCACGGGTGCCACCCTGCTGTCGATCGACCATCACAGAGGCTCGGAGGAGAACCAGCCCGGGTGGGAATACCACGAGCCCGACCTCGTCGATCCCGAGGTGGGTCGCATCGACACGCTGCCCCATTGGCGCCGCACCATCACCGCGGCGGGCCTCGAGTCGTCGGTGATGGGCATCGTCGGCGATTCCCCGGCGTTGGCCGCACGCTGGGACCGACCCCTCGCCTTCTGCTTCATCGACGGCGGGCACGGCGACGAGCCCGCCTGGGCGGATTTCCGCGGCTGGTCGCCGCACGTGGCCCTCGGGAGCTGGCTGGCCATCCACGACGTGTTCCCCGACCCGGCGGAGGGGGGGCGCCCGCCCTACGAGCTCTACCGCGCGGCAGTCGACTCGGGCGAGTTCACCGAGGACGGCGTCTGCGGGAGCCTGCGCGTCCTGCGCCGCATCGCGCTCCCCGGCTGACGGCACACCACTGCGCAGGGCCCGGAGGTCAGATCCGGGAGTCCGCTCCCCCGACCGATGGACCCGGGATCAGTTTGCTTAGCCGCGGGAAAAGCGTTGCGGCGGATCGGCGACGGTGCACCCTTCGATGGCGTCCCCGCAATGGGGCTCGGCCAAGTCGAGTGAAGCCGGCAGGCCTTCTCCACGGAACAGGCCGGCGGCCCGCGTTGTGTTCGACAAAGCGTCCGCCGCCAGCACCATGGCACCGAAGGTGTACGTCGTCCGCTCGTCCTTGGGGAAGGTCTCCCGCTCGGGATAGACGATGCCGGTCCAGTAGGAGCCGTCGGGCAGCCGCAGATTTTGCCCGGCTGCGAACAGGTCCAGCGCTGGACCTTCCATGCCGAGGGCGTCGAGCGTGAGCACGCATTCCGCCGTCTCGGCCGCCGTCACCCAGTCGCCCGTCGAGACACAGCGCACGCCGAGGCCTTCCATGACGAAGGTCGACCATCCTTCAGCGATACGGCGGCGACCGGCTTCACCTTCGAGCGCACCCGAGAGCATGGGGTAGTACCAGTCCATGGCGAACTCGATCTTTGGCGCAAAAGCCCCGGGATGATGGGCCACCGCATGCCCGAGCCGCCCTGCCGCCAGCTCCCAGTCCGGCCGGTCCTTGGCCAGGCATTCCGCGACGGCGACGGCGCACCGCATGGAGTGGTAGATGGAGGAAGAGCCTGTGAGCAACGCATAGCGCTCCGGGCGGCCGGCCGAATCGAGGGACCACAGCACCGATCCGTCCGGCTGCTGGGAGCGCAAAATGAAGTCGATGCCCTTCTCAATCGTCGGCCAGAGTTCGCCGAGGAACTCCACATCGCCGGTGATCAGATGATGGTGCCAGGCGCCGGCGGCCAGGTAGCCGCAGACATTCGTGTCGAGCCGGAGGTCCTTGACACCATCGCCCTGGTAGTAGTTGAACCAGCTCCCGTCGGGCAGCTGACGACGCGCCAGCCACCGATACGCGTCCACGGCCTCGTCCACCAGACCGCAGACGGTCAACGCCATGGCCGCCTCGACGTGGTTCCACGGGTCGCAATGGCCGCCCTCGAACCACGGAATCTGCCCGTCATGGCGCTGGACGGCCGCAATGGCCTGGCCGGTGGCGAGCACCTCCGCGCTCGTCAAAATGCCGGGAACTTCCGGCAGGGTGGCAGAACGGATCTCTTCGGTGGTCATGCAGCAGCTCCCTGGCTCGGTGTGGTCGGTCCGCGCCGCCCGGGAACACCGCGGGGCAGTGTGGGGCGCGAATCGGACATGTCCGCCACACGGGTCACCGGCTTGATCAGGTAGAGCACCAGGCTCTTGCCTATGACCGGGCTCAGCACACGGTCCGCGGTGCGTGTGACGAAAGGCGCCTTGACGATGTCCCAGACCAACACCTTGTGGTAAGCCGCCACGGCCGGGTGCGAATCGTTCGACGGACCGACCAGGCAGCGCAACCACCAGTACGGCGAGTGCAGGCCATGGGCGTGGTGGTGTCCCGTCGGCTCGAGCCCGGCCGAACTCAGCCGGCGCTCCAGCGTGGACCGCCGGTAGATGCGGACGTGCCCTCCGGGGGTGTCGTGGTACTCGTCGGACAACGCCCAATTGACGACTTCGGGCCCGCAGCGCGGCACGGTGACCGCCATGGCGCCACCGGGACGCAAGACGCGGGCCAGCTCGCGCATTGCCGCCGCATCGTCGGGAATGTGTTCGAGCACCTCCGACGCGATCACGCGGTCGAAGGTTCCGTCCTCGAAGGGCAGGCTGAGCGCATCTCCCTGCACGGCGGTCGCCGGGTGATCGGCGGGGATCTCCCCCGCCTCAATCATGGCGGCGAACGTGCCACGCACCTGCGCTACCTCGTCGGGGCCGGCGTCGAGGGCCACCACCGATGCACCGCGGCGGGCGGCCTCGAACGCGTGGCGCCCGAATCCGCACCCCAGATCGAGCACGCGGTCCCCAGGCCCGACCCCGAGACGGTCGTAGTCGACTGTCAACATCAGGCTGCTCCTCGTGCCAATGGCGTCCGGTCACCGTCGTCGGCCACGGCCGTCGGCGCACCCGGCAGCGGCACCCCAGCCATGACGGCCTCGTAACAGGCTGCGGTCCCGGCCGCGGTGATCTGCCAGGTGAACCGACTCATGACTCGCTCGCGTCCCGCCGCGCCGAGGCGAGCCCGCAATTCCGGGTCGTCGAGCAAACGGGCGATTGCGCCCGCCAGGGCGCTCGGGTCATCTGGCGCGACGAGCAGACCCGTCTCGCCGTCGGTGCCCACCACTTCGGGGAGGGCCCCTCCCGTGGTGGCCACCAGTGCCACTCCGCATGCCATCGCCTCGATGGCAGGCAACGAGAAGCCTTCGTAGAGCGAGGGCACGACGGCCACCTCCGCCTCGCCGTAGAGGCGGGCCAACGCGTCGTCACTGATGCCACTCACGCACTGCACGGCATCAGCCAGACCCAATCGGGCGATGGCTTTTTCGACCCGACCACCCTCGTTGGGGCGGCCGATCACGGTCAGCTCGACGTCGCGCTCGGTGCGTAGCTTGGCCACCGCCTCGAGCAGAGGCACCAATCCCTTCATGGGAACATCACTGCTCGACGTGACCATGATGCGCCCCGGCACCGGCGAGACGTCCTCGAAGGGGCGGAAGACCGTGTGGTCGACCCCGACAGGGACGACGGTCATGCGCTCCGGGGGGACATCCATCTGGGCTGCGATGTCCTGACGTGAGTTCTGCGACACCGTCAACACCGCGGGGAGCGCACGTGCGACGCGCACCTGCATGCCGAGGAATCCGAACCAGCGCTGCGTCGTGAATCGCTGCCACGGGTTCGTCGTGTGCGACAGGGCCAGATCGCGGTCGACCGTGATGGGATGGTGGAGCGTCGTGAGCAGGGGCCAGCCGTCTTCGACCATGCCCAGCATCCCGGTGCCGAGGCACTGGTTGTCATGGACCACGTCGAATTCGTCGCGACGTTGCGCCAGGAGTTGACGGGCCCGTTGCGAGTAGGCCAAGGGCTCACCGAATCCGGCGGTGCACATGATGGCGAACTCGGTCCAGTCCTCCCGCGAGGTGAACTCGCTCCTATGGGGGACCCGGAAGGGATCGGGCTGGCGGTAGAGGTCGAGCCCGCGAACGGGGGTGAAACCCACGCCCTCGTCGAGTTCCGGCCACGGCGGGCCCGAGAACACCTCGACCGAGTGACCCAGGGCGACCAGTTCACGGGTGAGGTGGCGGGTGTAGACGCCCTGCCCACCGCAACGGGGGTTACCCCGATAAATCAGAAAGGCGACTCGCAAACCCCAAGGTCGGGGCGGCGCGGCGGCAATCGGGGCTGGCAGCTCAATGCGACGGGAGCGCTCCCAGGATTCCTTTGTCTCGATCCACTTCTGGCGAGGCGATTTAGGCAACGGATGTCCCGACACAACTCACCATGACCCCCTAGCCTCCCCGAACCCCCTGGTCCTGCGCAAACGGCGCCTTCGAGCGACCCCTCGGTGCCGGCGGCTCAACCGAGGCCGAACCAGCTGAGCACGGTGAGGAGGACGTAGACGCCGGCGACAACAGCCACCGCCACGATGGCCAGTCCTCCAACCCAGCGGGCGATCGGGCCGTTGGCGGCGGAACCGAGCAGCGAACGCCGGTTGGCCAGCACCAGAATCAGGATGAGCGTCACCGGCGTGATCACCCCTTCGAGCACTTGGGTGTTGAGGATGAGCGTGATCAGGTTGCCCGGGACAAGCACGACGGCCGCACCGACGAGGATCTGGAACGTGAAGATGCCCAGGAAGACGGGGGCCTGGCGGAAGCTCGACGAGACGGAGCGCTCGACCCCGATCGCCTCGGCGATGGCATAGGAGGTCGAGAGCGGCACCACGGCCGCGGCCAGGGCGGAGGCCCCGAGCAGACCGAGACCGAACAGCGTCGTGGCGAATGCGCCGGCGACCGGCTTCAGCCCCTCGGCGGCCGTCGTGGCCGAGGTGAGCGGGCCGGTGCCCCCGATGGTCGCCCCGGTGGCGACAATGATCGACATCGCCACGAAGGCGGCGAGGACGGCGCCGGTGATGGCGTCGACGCGCTGGAAGCGGTACTCCTCCGGCTTGACGCCCTTGTCGACGACGGCGCCCGCCTCGTACAGCTGGATGTACGGCGTGATGGTGGTGCCGATGAGGGCGACGGAGAGCAGGAGGAACGACTTCGAGGCTTCGAAGTGGGGCCACACGGTGTTGACGGCCACCTGGTGCCAATTGGGCTTCGCCAGGACGGCGGCGATCGGGTAGGCGATGAAGACGACGGTGAGCAGCAGGAAGATCCGTTCGGCGTAGCGGTACGAACCGAAGAGCACGAGCGACCAGATCGCCACGGCGGCGATAGGGACCGAGATGTAGCGCGAGACGTTGAACAGCTCGAACGAGGTGGCGATGCCGCCGAACTCGGTGACCATCAGGCCGAGGTTGGCGATGGCGAAAGCGGTGATGGCGAACGCGGTGAGCCGGAGGTCGAACTCCTCCCGGATGAGGGCGGCCAGGCCCTTGCCGGTGTAGGTCGCCAGCCGGGCCACCATCTCCTGCACAATGACGTAGGCCACCGTGATCAGCACCATCAGGAAGAGGGTGCGGTAGATGAACTGCGCTCCGGCGGACGAATAGGTGACGATGCCACCGGCGTCGTTGCCGGCCGCCGCCGCGATCAGTCCCGGCCCGGCAGCGGCCAGGTAGACCAGCCACCGCCGCGACACCTTCAATTTCACGACAGAAGGCGCGGAAAGTGGAATCGACCCTTGGTCGGCACCAGGGCATCGAGGACATCGTCGGCGAGGATGCGCCCGATGGGACGCCCATGGTCGTCGACGACGACCATGGAATGGCGCCGGGCTTCGATCAGCTGTCGGGCCGCGTCCCCCGCCGACGTGTGGGGGCTCACCGTCACCACGCCCTCGTCACCGATGAGCGCAGACAGGCGTGTGTCCGTCGAGGTTCGGAGTGCCAAAAGAATGTCGAGCACGCTGACGTCGCTGAGGAGCCGCCCGTCATCGTCGACGACCGCCACGGCGTCGAGGTCGGCGCCGTGCGCGCGCGCCTCCGACAGCCGGTCGACGACCTTCTTGACCTTGTCCCCTGACTTGGCCGTCACGAGCGCTGTAGTCATGATGCCGCCCGCCTCGTCCTCTTCATAGCCGAGGAGCTCACGCAGTGAGAGCGCTGTCACGGCGGGGATGTGGCGGAGCACCTCGGCCCGCACGGCCAGCGGAAGGTCCCGCAACGCGTCGACCGCCTCGTCCGGTTCCATGGCGGCGAGGAGGCGCGCCGCCTCGACCGGATCCGACTCGCGCAGGAGTTGTTCCAGGTCCTCGGGCTGCATCTCCTCGAGGGCGTCGGCCGCCTCGTCCGGCCCCAGCGCCGCCAGGAGTTCGCGACGCTCGTCGCGCCGCAGATCCTCGAGCAGGTCGGCCAACTCGCCGGGCCGCAAGCGGTGCAGGCCTTCGTGCGTCGTCTTGAGCCGCACCTGGGTGGCCGCGCCGCTCACGTCCTTCGCCGACGACTCGCTGAAGGGTTGGATGGTCGCCCAGTCGATGACGCGGTCGGGTGTGGGGCGCGGCCGCCAACGGCGCGGGCCGAGGCGGCGCAGGAGTGTGGCGTTCGAGACATCGGCGCCGACGAGCCGAATGCGGCCGATCACTTCGGCCAGGTAGAGGTCAGCGGCCCGAATGACCTGGACGCCCTCGACGTCGACGAGTTGGTGGTCGAGGACGTCCTTCGCCAGCAGGACCTCACCGGGACGACGAATGACGTCGCGCAGGTCGAGCCGGGACGAGCGCAGGATCACCTGGGCGTGGTCGAGCCGGTCGATGGCGGATGCCGGTACGAAGGCAAGGCGATGCCCGACCCGTATCACCAGGCCGGTCACCGGTGGGTACGTCTGCCCGTCGGCCCAGCGCGCCACGACGTCGTCCAAGCGGCCGATCTCCTGGCCGGTCTGGTTTCGCACCGGACGGCCGAGAAGGCCCGCCAGCGACACGATGGAGTCGAAGACGCCCTCGGACGCCAGGATGCGGCGCGTCCGGCGCCGGCGCTGGTGTGGTGGTCGTTCCGCATCGCGGGAACGAACTGGGATCAAGCGTGAGCGGCTCGATGCGCTCGTCGACGGTGGCGTGGCCATGGAGCTCCCTCCTGTGGCGTCCTCGATGGACCGGTTCGGATCGGACGTCTGGGAAGCGCGGCGCGCCTCACCAGAGGATCAATGCCCGGCGTCTGACTCCGCGCCCTCCCAGCCGTGGGATCTCAGGGCACCCTCGCGGCCGATCAGCCGCGGCGCGGAGTTGGGCATGCGCCGGCTGTCGTACTGGGGGGTTCGCCCCTCGACATGGCCACACCTCCTTCTCCGTCGTCCCCCTTCGGGAGGATCCACACCAACATCTTCGGTTCTCCATCGTACCGGGCCGTCCGCGCCGCTTCGGGCCCGACCCGATCACCCCGACCCGAGCACATGGACGGCAACGGGCCAGGTACCGTTCGTCCCATGGACCTGGCCTATCCACCCGAAGCCGAGGAATTCAGGACAGAGATTGCCGGATGGCTCAGTGAGAACCTGCCCGAAGGGTGGGGCAAGCCGGGCTTCTCCATGACCCCTGAGGAGCGCAAGGCCTTCAACCAGGATTGGACCACCAAGTTGTACGGCGGGGAATGGATCTGCGCCAGCTGGCCCACTGAATACGGCGGCAAAGGCCTGAGCCTCTTACAACAGGTCGTGCTGAACGAGGAGTTCGCCCGCGCCGGTGCGCCGCTCCGGGCCGACTTCTTCGGCGACACCCTGGTCGGTCCGACGATCCTGCAGTGGGGCACCGAAGAACAGAAGCAGCAGTTCATTCCCGGCATCTTGAAGGGCGAGATTGCGTGGTGCCAAGGGTTCAGCGAGCCCGACGCCGGTTCCGACCTGGCCAGCCTGAAGACGCGGGCCGAGCTTGACGGGGACGAGTGGGTGATCAACGGGCAGAAGGTGTGGACGACCCAGGCGCAGTACGCCGATTACATCTTTCTGCTGGCCCGCACCGACCCGGAGGCGCCCAAGCACGCCGGCATCTCCTACCTCCTGGTCCCCATGAAGCAGGCCGGGGTGGAAGTGCGGCCGATCGAGCAGATCGACGGTTCAGCGGAGTTCAACGAGGTCTTCTTCACCAATGTGCGTTGTCCCAAGGACAACGTGATCGGCGGCGTGAACAACGGATGGAAGGTCGCGATGACGACGCTCGGCTTCGAGCGCGGCACGTCGTCGACCACGGGCCACCGGCGTTTCCAGAAGGAGTTCGACGAGATCCTGGGGGAGGCGCGCCGCCGGGGCCGCGCCGGCGATCCCCTGACACGCCAGCGTTTGGCGCGGTCGTGGTCGAAAATTAAGATCATGCAGATCAACGGCTTCCGCACGCTGACCGACGTCCTCAACGGGACGCACACCACCGCCGCACTGAGCGCGTGCAACAAGATGTTCTGGTCCGAGGCGCACCAGGAGACCTTGTTGCTCGGGATGGACATCCTGGGCATGGAGGGTCAGGTCCTGTTGGGCGACGACGGGGCGGACACCCTCCTCCCCGGGGCACGCCGAGCCAAAGCCAGCTATCCCGCGAACAACCTGCAGTCGCTGTTCTTCTTCTCGCGCTCGGAGACCATCTGGGGCGGGACCGCCGAGATCCAGCGGAACATCGTGGGCGAGCGAGTGCTCGGCCTACCGAAGGAACCGAAAACCCATTAGCCGGGAGCGGGCTTCGGCGCGCCGCCTCGCTCGCTCGAGGATCAGGACGCGGGAACGACCACCGTTCGGCGCGCCCTTTCGTCACGCCCGGGGTGGAACGTGACCCAGACCTCCACCAATCCCACCCGCGTCATCATCGTGGACGGCCACCCGGTGTTCGCCGAGGCGCTCGCCATCGCAATCGAGGCAACCGGAGAGCTGACCTGCGTCGGGACCGCGGACGACATCGATGCGGCCACCGGCTTGGTGGAGGCGTACCAGCCGGACGTCGCCGTCTTGGATGTCCAACTCAGCGGGAGCGAGGGCGTCCGGCTCCTCCTGGAACGACATCCCCGGATGCGAGTGCTCGTCCTGACCGGACTGCCCCTGAACCCGGCCCTGGTGCACGAAGTGGCGAACTCGGGCGCCGCCGGCCTGCTCCCCAAGTCGACCAGTCTCGGTGTCGTCGTGGGGACGATTCCCGCACTGGGAGGGCACACGTTCGCGGTCGACCGCCAGGGCCTGATCGACCTGTTCGAACGGTCCGGGGCTCCGGCCGTCCGGCGCAGCAGCGATTCGTCGCCCTTGACCGGGCGTGAACGGGACATCCTCTCCCTGCTTGCGGTCGGGGTCGACCTCCAGGCGGCCGCGGGGCGGTTGGGCATCACGGTGAACACCGCGCGCGGGTACGTCAAGAACCTCTACCGCAAGCTCGGCGTGCACAACCAGCTGGAGCTGCTGGCGGTAGCCCGGGAGCGGGGACTCCTCGATCCCACGGGGTGAACCACGTCGGACCGGCATCGTTGCCCCCGGGTTCCACGAGGCATTTCCCCTACTCTGGGCGGGTGAGACTGATCCGACAGTGCGAACGGGGTGAACGGCCATGCTGGTGAGAGAGTGCCTGCGAACGGCCCCGGTGACCGTCCCTCCGAGGTGCACCCTGGAGGAGGCCGGGCGACTGTTGGGGAGCCACGGCGTGGGCTCGCTCCTGGTCGTCGACGGGGACCGCCTGGTCGGCATCGTCACGGATCGCGACATCGCCGTGCGTGGCGTAGGAGAAGGGAAGGCCCTTTCCTCGCCGGTCGACGCGGTCATGACCGCCGACCCGGTCACGATTCAGGGTTCGGCCGACGTCTACGAGGCGTTCAGTGTGTTCAAGACAGCCAGCTCCCGGCGCCTCCCGGTCCTAGAGGACAAGGACCTCGCCGGGATCATTTCGGTCGACGATCTCTTGCTGTCGTTGGTGGCCGAGTTCGGCGCGGTGATGTCACCGGTGGCCCAGAAGCTCGTGCACCCGTCGTGAACGACATGCAGCCGGCGCGACGCGCCAACGCTTCGAGGTAGCGGGAAACGAGTTAGAAGCTCGGGACGTAGCCGCCCGAACCGAGGGCGGCGCTCTCGTCGACGCTCATGGAGTCGTCGATCCCACCCAGGACTTCGGTCACCCAGGGCAGGCGCTCACGCAAAATCCGCTCCACCCCGCCCGACAAGGTGGCCGAGCTGATGGCGCAGGAGCTGCACGCACCCTGCAACTGGACTTCGATCACCCCGGCATCGACATCGGCCCGGACCAGGACGAGATCGCCCCCGTCGGCCTGGACGGCCGGCCGCATCAGGTCCATGATCCCCTGGAGCTTGTCCAGGCGATCAGCCCGCTCGGCGTCGCTCAGCTGGGACTGGGTGTCGGTCACCCCACCATTCTGCCGTGCCCGCAGGCTCCCCATGCACCGGCGAGCGGCGAGGAACCGGATTCAGTCGAGGCCGACGGGCTCGGGCGGGCCGCCCTGCACCACGGGATTGGACAGCTCCCCGATCCCCTCGATGCTGATGCGCACCGTGTCGCCGTCCCGCAGGAAGCGTGGCGGGTCGAACCCGGCGCCGACGCCGGCGGGCGTCCCGGTGGCGATGATGGTGCCCGGCTCGAGCGGGAAGGCCGTCGTCAGGTACTCGATCATGGCGGCGCAACCGAAGATCAGATCAGCCGTGCTCGCGTCCTGACGGAGCTCGTCGTTGACCCAGGTCCGGATGGCCAGCGAACCCGGATCACCCAGCTCGTCGCCCGTCACCAGCTCGGGTCCGCACGGGGCATGGGTATCGAAGGACTTGCCCATGGTGAAGGTGGGCGTCCGCCATTGCCAGTCCCGCGTGCTGACGTCGTTGATGATGGTGCATCCGGCCACCACCTCGAAGGCACGTGACGCCGGCACGTGCTGGCAGCGCGGGCCAATGACGAGCGCCAGCTCCCCCTCGTAGTCGACCATGTCGGACACGCTGGGCAACACGATGGGATCGCCCGGCCCGCTGATGGAGGTGCGCTGCTTGTTGAACCAGTACTGCCACTCCGGGGCTTCGCGACCCAGTTCGGCCACGTGCTCCCGGTAGTTCATGCCAATGGCCAGGATCACCGGCGGGTCCGGCACCGGCGCGTGACGGCGCACTGCGGCGAGGTCGTAGCGGGCCGCCGAGCCGGCCGGCGTGGAGCGGGCCCGTTCGAGTCCCTCTGAGCCGAGCGCCAGCAACCCGGCCATCGTCTGCGGCAATCGGGTGGCGGCGTCGCTGAGGTCGAGGATCTCCTCGCCGAGGATCAGGCCGGGACGCGGACGTCCGTCGTCAAGGGAGAAGCTGGCCAACCGCACCGATGATCCCTGGCGACGCTCAGCTCGCCCCGGCCTTGAAGGCTGCCCAATCCTTCGTGGCGTGGCGAGCCGAGAAGGCGCCGATGAGCTCGACGGCACCGAAGAGGATGGCGCCGATGCCGATGAGCACGACCAGCGCCGTCAGGGGTGCGCCGGGATGCCGGATGCAGAGAAAGCCGAGGGCGACGGCAATGATGCCGCGGATGAGATAGGCCCACCAGTACCGCAGGTAGTGGTAGCGAATCGAGTTGACGATGTCGAAGATGCCCAGCACCAGGAAGGCCCAACCGACGATCACCGCCACGATGAAGATGGTGATGTGCGGCCACACGAAGCCGACAATGCCCGCCCCGAGCCAGATCACGCCGAAGACCAGCAGCGGCCAGCGTTGGCGCACCGCCCGCAGGCCCCCGATGATCTCGAGCAGCCCGACGGCGATGAAGAACCCGCTCGCCAGGTAGACGATCGCGTACACGCTGGCGTGCCGGTAGCTGATCACGAAGAAGCCGAAGATCATGGCGAGGATGCCTGCGGCCAGGTACCAGCCCCACATCTTCTCGAGCTGCGTGCTGACGACGTCGCCCACGGCGATCTCATCGTCAGTCAGAACGTTGGTCATGGCATCCCCCTAGGCGAGTAAGAGCAGACACGGGTGTGTCGTCGCAGCGTACAGCCGGGTTTAGGGCGACGAGGGGATACACGACCGCAGCGCGTCGAGGGCCCGGCTGCCCCATGACTCGCCCACCTCGGTCCAGCGGGACGGGTCCTCGAGCACGTCATCGGCCTCGGCCCACAGCTCGTCCTCGACCGGCTCGAGCGTCTCCCGGAGAGCCGGCAACGCCTCGGGATCGTCCTCGACCAGCCGACCCAGGGCAGCGGCGGCGTGCCACAGGTCCTCGCCGGAGAGCTCGCGGGGGACGAACGGAGGTGGGCCGGCGGCCGTGCGCGGGAAGGCCGGCACGTAGATGCTGGCGCACGGGCTCCCCGCCGCCACGAAGACGCGCACGGGCGCCCCGTCGGCCAGCTCCGGCGGCAACTCCGCGATCATGGACGCGGTGGTGACCACGGCCCCGCGGACGTGCAGACACACGCTGATGCCGCTGCCATCCGCACCGACCTGAGCCGGCGGCGCGTGGACGGGGCCGTCGGTGCCCGGAGCGCCCCACGGGCCCGTCCCGTGATCGCGCAGGTGAGCGGCGGTGGCCGCCGCAGTGAGCCCGCCGGAACCGGTGGCGGCGAGGAAGCGGCGGCTGGCCGCCAGGCGGACATCGGCGAAGGCGGTGTCCTTCGTGCGATCACGGAACCGGTCGAAGTCCTCGCCCGCAGTCACGCCGGCGGAGGCACGGGTCCATTCGGTGCTGAGGGCAATGCGGTTGGAGATGGCCACGCCGGCGGGAAACGGGGCGATGGCGTAGTCGGCGCCCGCCGTCTCGAGCACGAAGGCTTCCGACGGGTCGGCTATGAGGAAGGAGGAGTCGTAGGCCGCCTGGCGGGAGGCGTCGGCGATGCCGCCCTGCCCGTATGTCTCGAGCAGCCCTGCCATCACGTCGACCGCCTCCGGCGCGCTGCGGGCGCGCTCGAGGCCGAGGCGAACGATGTCCATGCCGATCAGTGCCGGCCGGGCCGCTGTGGCGTCGTGGGTGGTGCTGATCCGCTCGTTCCCGATGGCGACGCCGTGCTCGTTCACGCCGTGCTCGGCGCCCCAGAGCCAGGTGGGGCAGGAGAGCAATGCGGCGTGCGCACCGACGTCGCCGATGGAGAGGTACTGCGTGCGCAGCGTGCAGCCGGCCGAGGCGCGGCGCCCGAAAGGCCAGGCGATCTGCACCTCACCGGGCGGGCGGTCGGAATTCTTGGCGAACACCATGCCGCGGGGACCAGGGGCACACAGGGTGTCGCACATGGTCGCAGTGTAGAGAGGGTGGATAGGGTGTCCATCCGTGGAACCACGCGCCGTTCTCAGCGTTGACGAGATCGACCTTTCCGACACCGCGTTCTGGGCCCGGCCCTGGGACGAGCGGGAGGGCGCCTTCCTGACCCTCCGGCGTGAGCGCCCCATGCCGTTCTACGAGGAGCCCGAGATCCCCGAGGCGCTCAGCTACGTCATCCCGAAAGGGCGGGGGTACTACGCGCTGACACGGCACGCCCACATCGCCGAGGCGAGTCGGCACCCCGAGATCTTCCAGTCAGGGCGCGGCGCCACCTCCATCGTCGACATGCCCGAGGAGATGCTCGACTTCTTCGGCTCCATGATCAACATGGACAACCCGCGTCACGCCCGCCTCCGCCGCATCGTGTCCGCCGCGTTCAACCCCCGCATGATCAAGTCGATCGAGGATCAGATTGAGCTCCGGGCCGACGACGTCATCGACCGGGTGGCGGACCGGGGCGGCTGCGACTTCGTCGTCGAGGTGGCGGCCCGGCTCCCGCTCGAGATCATCTGCGACATGATGGGCATCGGCGCCGCCGACTACGACACCGTGTTCAACGCGTCGAACGTCATCCTGTCGGCCGGCGACCCCGAATACGTGACGCCAGGCGAGGACCCGATGGTCGCCTTCATGAACGCGGCGCAGCAGCTCAACCTGCTCATGACGGAGCTGGCCACCTATCGCCGGGAGCACCCGACCGAGGACGTGACCTCCGCGCTGGTGAACACCAATGTCGACGGCGAGGCACTGACCGACACCGAGGTGGCCGCCTTCTTCATTCTGCTCGTGGTGGCGGGCAACGAGACGACCCGCAACGCCATCAGCCACGGCCTGCTGGCCATGACCACCTACCCGGACCAGCGGGCGCTCTGGCAGGCGGACCCGGGGGGCATCGCCGCCACCGGCGTCGACGAGATCGTGCGCTGGGGATCCCCCGTCATCTGGATGCGCCGCACCGTCGCCACCGACACCGTGCTGGGCGACGTCGAACTCGTCGAGGGCGACAAGGTCATCATGTTCTACAACTCGGCCAACCGGGACGAGGACGTCTTCGGGGACCCCTTCACGTTCGACGTCCGGCGCGACCCCAACCCCCACATCGGATTCGGCGCGGCCGGGCCGCACTTCTGCCTCGGTGCCCACCTGGCCCGCCAGGAGATCGACGTCATGTTCCGCCATCTGTTCGAGCGGCTCCCCGACATCGAAGCGGTGGGCGAGCCGGACCGGCTGCTCTCCCCCTTCATCAACGGCATCAAGCACCTGGACTGCCGCTTCACACCGGTCGCCGTTGGCTGAACCCGCGCGCAGACGGGGCTCGCATCACCGCACGACATCAGGAGCCAGCCGGCTCGCCCGTGCTCGCCACCCGAGGTTCCTCGTGCTCACCGGAGGTGCCCTGGCTTCCGGAGTACTCCTGAAACGCCTGGAGCGCGCGCGGTCCCCACACCAAGCCGGGGCCACCGTTCATGGTGATGGCCACGCCGATCATCTCGGCCACCTCCGGCGTCGTGGCGCCGAGCCGCGCCAAATTGCGGCCGTGGGCGGCGATGCAGCCGTCACATTCCCGCGTGATGGCGATGGAGAGGGCGATGAGCTCCTTTGTCTTGACATCGAGTGCTCCCTCGACGAAGGCCGCATCATGGAGCACGCCGTAACCGGCCATGACATCGGGGATGGCGTTCGTGAGCGCGCGATAGGACTCGCGGAGGTCGGCCTGGACCTGATGGAAGTGAGCGTGGGGCATGGGCCAATGCTGGCATGCCATGGAGCTCACTCGTTGCCGGCGGCGCTCCTCGGCCCCTTGTTGCGGACCTCCTCGACGGCGGACATGGCATCGCGCAGCTCGCGGATCCACTCCGCCTCGTGCTGCGCCACCAGTCGCACACACCAGGCCAGAGCCTCGCTCCGGCTACGGGCCACCCCGGCGTCGATCAAGGTATCGAGGGCCTGGCGATCGTCCATGCGCAGCCGGGTCATGACCGGCACCCCCGCGGTGGTGAAGAGGACGCGGGAACCCCCGCATTCGGCACCCCACGAGACGGCGCGACGGAACGCCGGCTGGGCCTCGTCGGCAATGCGTATGCGGGCGATTCGGGTCTCCTCCCGAAAGCCGCTGATGCGCGCCTGCTCGGCAACCCGCACCTCGTCCGCATCCGCACCCTCGGGAAGCTGGGGCGGAGCGAGCGATCCCACCACCTGGATCTCGTCGCTGTCGATGGCAATGGTCGGGCTGGCGGTGAACCACGTCGCCGGCACGCGCCCGGCGAACCAGGCGCCAATCAGCCTCTCCTGCTCGGGCCCAGAGGGCGGGGGGCTGGCGGAACGCCGCCTCCCCCGCTGGGCTCCCCTTCCGGTCTCACTGTTCGTCATATTACGAGATTACATGATTACCCCACCGCAGGGCAACCTGGGCCGCAGTTCAGGTCAGAAGCATTTTGAACCCCAGGTGGGATGACACGAAGCCGAGTTGTTCGTAGAAGCGATGGGCGTCGGGACGGGCCACATTGGAGGTCAGCTGCATGCGGTAGCAGCCCAGCTCGCGGGCTCGGGTAATGGCAGCCTCGACCAGGGCCCCGCCGATACCGCCGCCCCGATGCTCGGGGTGGACGTGGACGGACTCCAATTCGGCACACAGTCCCGCGCGGGCCTGCAGGTGCCGAAAGACGATCAGCTGGCAGACGCCCACCACCTGCCCCCCCCGCTCGGCCACCAGGACGGCACCGCCGCCCTCGACGATGTCGCGCAACGCAGCACGATACGGACCGAGCTCCCCGGGATCCTCGGTGGTTGACGGGCCGCCCGGGACCGCGCCGAGCACGAGGAGCTGCACGATGGCCCCGACGTCGGCCTCGGCGGCCGGGCGGAGCACGAGCTGGCCCGTCGTCACGGCTGGTCTTCCATGACGGCCATTGTGCCGCCGCCGCAAGGCTCAGCGGCCGCTCGTGCGCTCACGCACCGTAATGGCGCGCCGGGGGCAATCGCGAGCCGCGCGCTTCGCCGCAGCAACGAGCTCCACGGGGAGCGGACTGCCGTCCACGATGGGATAGCCCCACTCGTCGAGCGTGACGGACTCCGGGAGCAGCTCGGCGCAGTATCCGTAGGCGTCGCAGGCGACCGGGTCGATGAGGATTCGGAACGTCGTCATGCCAGCCGCGCCGTGTCGGGAATCCGGAGCTGCGACGGCCGGCTCCAATGCGCGCAGGGCTCTCCGTTGGCGTGCGCGCTGACGTCGGCCGCGAAGACGTGCAACGCGCTCCGCACCAGGTTCACCGTGCCGTCGGGATGCCGGCAGGCACCGCGACCTTCGACCTCGCCCAGCCGGCGCTGAAGGCGCGCCAGAAGGCCCGGATCGGCCTGCCCTCGGGCCAACCGTGTCAGGTCGTCGGCAATGGCGGGAAGCCCGTACACGCAGGGTCCGCACTGGCCCGCGCTCTGACTGGCCAGATACCGGGTGATGTGCGCGGACTCCATGAGCCCGCAGGCGGATCGGCCCAGCACGATGACGATGCCGACTCCGGCCGTCGCCCCGATGGCGCGCAGCGCCAGTGAGGAATAGGCCGTCGTGAAATGCGCCGGACCTACCCAGGCGCCGCCGTAGCCTCCGACAAGGAGCGCCTGTGGCGGCCCGTCCGGGAAGGCCCGGTTGGCGATGTCGATCAAGGGCACCCCGCGCTCGATCTCCACCACGCCCGGCTGCTCCACGGCCCCCGAGAGGGTGACCAACGACGTTCCGGGGTCCTCGACCAGGCCGTGGGATCTGAACGCGTCGGGTCCGGTGCGCGCGATCATCGCCACATGCGCCAACGTCTCGGCGTTGTGCACGAGCGCGCTGCGCCGCCCGATGTGCAGGGGAGTTCCCTTGTCGGGCCGAAAAGACGGGAGCGACTCGCCGGATTGGACCCAGCGCACCAGCGCTGATTCCTCTCCCGCGATGAACCGGTCGGGTGGTCGCACCACGATTTCGGGGACAGGGGCGCAGCCCCCCGACACCCGCTCGCGCAACGCCCGCCAGACCGCCGACGCCACATGCTGGCGTCCATCGGGCACGCACACCGTCACGCGACGGGCACCGCTGGCCGCAGCCAGGAGCTGGGCGCCGTCGAGCACCAGGTGCGGCGACCGGATCAGGAGCAGCTTGTCCTTGTCGCTGGCGGGCTCCCCCTCCATGGCGTTGACCAGGACGGTGCCACCCGGACCCGCGGCGTGGGCGACCGCCAGCTTGACCGCAGCCGGGAATCCGGCGCCGCCCCGGCCGAGCAGACCGGAGGCCTCGAGCATGGAGACGAAGCCCTCGCCCCAGCCGCTGGCTCCCGCCGGGGGAAGCGGGTTGGCCCCCACCGCTGCGACGTGACCGGCCAGGTCGGTCGGATGCCCGAGCAGCCGGTACGGGATGGTGATGGCGAGAGCCTCGCCGGTGCTAGGCACGCGGACCTCCTCCTTCCGTCCTGCCCCTTGAGGTCAGCGCCAGGTGTTTCGGAGGAACGACGGCGATCGCGGCGTGGATCGTCCTGGCCGAGGTCTGACGGATAGACCGGCGGATCCGCCACGCCAGCGCCACCCCCACGGCGACGACGCACGCTGTGCCCAGTGCGATGACCCACGCCTCGCCGGCGTCGGTCCCCATGCCGAAGGTGTGGGCGAGCGCGATCGGCCAACTGAGATACGCCAACCAGTGGAGGGCCCGCCACGTCGCAGGGCGCATTCGGTTCCGCAACAGGCTGGAAACGAAGACGGCGATCATCAGATCGAGCGCGATGGCACCGACACCGACCCACAGCCGTCCGTACTCCGATGTGAAGGGGATGACGATGGCGGCCCAGCTGATGTTGACGTACGTGTCGAGCACACTGGTCAGGACGTGAATGCCGACGAAGACGACGGCCATCATGGAGATGCGCCGGTGCAGCTCCTGCTGCGCGAAACCGGGCCAGTTGCGCGCTCTGGCACGGGTCGTCGTCGTGAGGCCGAGCACCATTGTCAGCGTCAGCAGGATCAGCGCCATGAGCCCGCTGGCCCGAGTGGCGTACCAGAAGGCGGTCGAGTTCACGCCGCCACCGCCGGAGGCCACCCGTTGACGGACACGACCTTGCCGTCGAAACGCACGAGGCGGGCCGATTGCTCGAGGCGGGCCAGCTCGTGGAGTGCGCGCTCGCGCCACACGATGGCGGCGGTCGTCACGAGATTGGCCTCGACGCAGCTCGAACCGGTGGCGGAGACGAGGACCCAGTAGGGCCGGACGCAGTCGCCGGTGCGCGGGTCGACGATGTGGTGGACGTCACGCCCAGCCGCCCTCCAGGTACGCACCGACGTGCCCGAACTGGCGAGGCCGCCGCGGGTAATGGCGACCACCTGGTCCACCTGTTCTGCAGGGATGGACGACTCACGGGCGATCCCGATCGGCCACCCGTCGGCCGGCGCGGGACCGGCGACGGCCACGTCGCCGCCGATGCTGACAAGAACACCCGCCTCCAGGCATGCGGCGATGCGGGCTGCGGCCCGATCGGCAGCCAAGGCTTTGGCGGTCGCACCCAGGTCGAGACGCACACCGCGCGGGATCCGCACGGTGCGACGGCGCGGGTCGAGTTGCACGTGTTGATACCCGGCCACACGCCCCAGGGCCCGGGGCGGGACAGGCGGACGGGATCGGACCTCGTCCAGGTCGGCGTCGTAACCGAGCGCCTCCATGGCGTTGCCGACAGTGGGATCGACAGCACCACCCGTCCGCTGGGCCGCCTCGCAAGCGACCGAGAGTGCGGTGAACAGCAGCTCACTCACGACCACGGCCCGGCCCGCCTCAGCGTGCACCGACTGCAGCTCCGAGTCGTCCCGGAACCGGCTGCAGGCAAGGTCGAGAGCGGAGAGCTCGGCCGCGAGCAGACGCTCGGCGGCGCTGCTGTCGGCGGGCTCCTGGACGACGACGGTGGCGGTGGTTCCGATGGCCCGGAACGAACGGGTGACCAGGCGGGGCTCGACCCCGTCGGCGCCGTCCCTCATGACGAGGTACCCCCCGACGTCACGGTGGCCGACGAGGAACTGGCAGTCGGGGCGGCGGAGGAGGAGGAGGTGGACGTGGTGGATGTGGTGGATGTCCCGCTGTTTCCCGTCGCCCCGCTGGAGCCGCCGGATGAGCTCTTGCCGCTCGACGCCGAAGTCGAGGTCGAAGCGGAGGTGGAGCCCGACGTGGACGTCTTCTTCTCCACCCCGGCGCCCGGGCGGTCGTGAGCCACCGCGATCCCCATGGCCACCGTGGCGCCGGTGGCACAGACGATCGCGCCGCGGGTGAGGATGCGCAGCCGGGACTTGGCTCTGTCCCTCACGCTCGGCTGTGCTGGGACTGGCATGCGATCGGGGCTCCTCGGTCGGGGACCCCGCCATCCCACCATCCGTGGTTCGACAGTGGCGCAAAGCCCGCTGTCGTCCCGCTGTGAATTTCTCGGCAGAGCCGTGACGACCAAGTAGGTCGAGACGGTTCGGCCGTATGCCAGTATTCGTGCTTCGCGTGCAGTGGATCCGGGAGGACGCGTCCCCCGGGGAACGGAACAACCGAATGGCGCTCACTCGCTATACCCTCGACTCGGTTCGCTCCTGCGTCTGGGTGAGCGGACGCTCCAGCCTCCATCCGATCAACACGGAGACGCGCGGGATCACGGGGTGGTTCGAGGCCGCCACCCGGAACGACGGGTCGTTGGACCTGGGCCAGGGCGTATCCGGGGAGCTGGAACTGGCGGTCGAGCGCCTCACGTCCGGCAACCAGCTGTATGACCGCGAACTGCGGAGACGTATTGACGCGCGGCGCTACCCCACCATCGGCGGGCGGCTGTCCGGCATCGTCCCGGACGGCCCGCATCCGAACTACGAGGTCACCGGTGAAGTGGCCTTCCACGGCAAGACGCGGACATTCGGTCACGGCATGCAGATAAAGGTGAGCGAGGACGGCATTGCGCTGACGGGAGAGGACGTGTTCGACATCCGCGAGTTCGGCATGAAGCCGCCGAGCATGCTGATGGTACGCGTCTATCCCGAGATCACGGTGAGGGTGGAGCTTCACGGCGTACCCGACGCGTCGCACTGACATGGACACCGGCGACCTGCGCGCCCCGTTCGGCAACGCGTGCTGCAGGCGTAGCGCGGGCGCTTCGGTGCTTTTCACCTGGTCTCCACGTAAGGGGAACGTCCTCCGTTTCATTCCGGCAAAGAGCGCCCTAGAGTCGGATGCTGACACCCGACCGAGGGGGCGAACATGGCGAACCATGACGTAGATCCGACGACCACGGACGCCGGGATCCCGGTGGTCAGCGACGAGCACTCGTTGACCGTCGGCCCGGACGGCCCGATTCTGCTGCAGGACCACTACCTGATTGAGCAGATGGCGAACTTCAACCGGGAGCGCATCCCGGAGCGCCAGCCCCACGCCAAGGGCGGTGGCGCCTTCGGCCACTTCGAGGTCACCGCCGACGTCAGCCGGTTCACCAAGGCGGCCGTCTTCCAGCCCGGCACCAGGACCGACACCCTGATCCGCTTCTCCACGGTCGCCGGCGAGCGGGGAAGCCCCGACACCTGGCGGGACCCGCGTGGCTTCGCGTTGAAGTTCTACACATCCGAAGGCAACTACGACATGGTGGGGAACAACACGCCCGTGTTCTTCATCCGTGACCCCATGAAGTTCCAGCACTTCATCCGCTCCCAGAAGCGCCGCGCCGATTCCGACCTGCGCGATCACGACATGCAGTGGGACTTCTGGAGCCTGTCGCCGGAATCGGCCCACCAGGTCACCGTGCTGATGGGCGACCGGGGCATCCCGAAGTCATGGCGCCACATGAACGGCTACTCGAGCCACACCTACATGTGGGTGAACGCCAAGGGCGAGAGATTCTGGGTCAAGTACCACTTCAAGACGGATCAGGGCATTGAGTTCCTGACCCAGAAGGACGCCGACAGGATCGCCGGTGAGGACGGCGACTATCACCGTCGCGACTTGTTCGATGCAATCGGGCGCGGCGACTACCCGACGTGGACCCTGCGTATGCAGATCATGCCGTTCGAGGATGCCCGGGCGTACCGCTTCAATCCGTTCGATCTGACGAAGGTGTGGCCCCACGGCGACTATCCGCTCCAGGAGGTGGGCCGGCTGACGCTTGATCGCAACCCCACGGATTTCCACGCCGAGATTGAGCAGGCCGCGTTCGAGCCGAACAACCTCGTGCCCGGCATCGGCGTCAGCCCCGACAAGATGCTGCTGGCCCGTGTCTTCTCCTACGCCGACGCGCACCGGGCCCGCATGGGCGTCAACTACAAGCAGATCCCGGTCAATGCCCCACAGGCGGCGGTGCACAGCTACAGCAAGGACGGCGCCATGCGGATCGACAAGGTCGCCGACCCCGTGTACGCACCCAACTCAAAGGGCGGTCCAGCTGCCGACCCCGAGCGCTATCCCTACGTCGAGCGATGGGAGGCCGACGGCGAGTTCATCCATGCCGCCTACACGCTGCACCAGGACGACGACGACTGGGGCCAGGCCGGCACACTCGTGCGCGAGGTCATGGATGACGCCCAACGGGAACGGCTCGTCTCCAACGTGGTGGGCCACCTGAGCCAGGGGGTGTCTGCGCCGGTCCTGGAGCGCGCCGTCGCCTACTGGCGCAACATCGACAAGGCGATCGGCGACCGCATCGCCGAGGGTGTCGGCCAGGCCTGACGCACGAGGAGCGAATTGCTCAGGACTCCTCGGGCTCCGTGGCCGGCGGGAGGATCCAGTGGAGGTGGTGTTCGGCCTCGAAGTAGCGGACCCAGATGTCCTCGATGTCTTCCACGTGCTTGGTGCTGAGGTACGCCTCGCGGGCCCACTTCTGCATTTCGGCGACCCGCGCCGCCGCTCGCTGCACCTCTTCTGCTGAGAGTGCCTTGAACTCCTGGTGACCCGACATGACGTCTCGACCTCCGGCTGCGAGCTGCCTCAGAAGAGGACAGGGCACGCCTGAATCAGCCGCCTCCCGTCCGCGTTGCCAGGCGCATCGTACTGGACACCGATCGGAGCCTCGAAGACGGATTGCAACAAGAACCGGGCAACGGGGTATGGAACGAGGAGACCGATGGCGGCATGGAGCCGAACGAGGGAGGGACCACGGATGGGCAGCACGGCGACCGCATCGAGAGAACTCACCGCCCTCCTCGCCTGCCTCGACGAGCTCGGTCCCACCGCGCTGTCATCGTGTCTGGGATGGAACGCCCATCACCTGGCGGCCCACATCGCTGGGAACTACCAGGAGGTCGCTGCGCATGTCGAAGCGCTCGGCGATGGCCAACCTCTGATGCGGACCCAGAACTGGGAGGAACGAGAGGAACCCCTCCGGCGTCTGGACTACGGCACATTGCTGCGCCGCATCGAATCAGAAGCCGCCCGGGCGTCCACCGTCACCGGTGCAGTGCTCCGAGAGCAGCCTGATGCGAGGCTCACCTGGACGAACCGCTCCGTCGCTGTTTCGGGCTTCCCCACCCACATGCGCTCCGAGGACGCGTTGCACCGGTGGGACCTGGTCGGCGACGACGACACGAGCCACGCGCTCCTCGGCCAACAGGACCTGCTGACCCACGCCGTGGTCTTCATTGGTCAGCCCCTTGTGCGCCGCGGTCGAGACGGCGGAGCCGCCGCACGCCCGTTCGCAGGCCGCGTGCGAAGTCCGGGAAGAGACGATCTGATCGTGGACGCCTCCGACGGGGACGCGCGCCTTGCCATCGGCCCTCGAGAGGGCCCGGCCGACATTGAAGGAGATCCGGCCGCTCGACTGCTCCTGCTCTGGGGCAGGAAGCCCACCCCGTTCAGCCGCCTGCGAGGGACGAGCGATGAAGCGACCGTCTCTGCGCTGCAATCCCTCCTCGCCGGCTACTGACGCGGTTCCCGCCGACGCGCTTCGCCGGGCTACGCCTGCCGGTAGTAGTGGTCCTCCTCCAGATCGTGGAGCAGCGTCGGCCCGGTCGGCTTCCAGCCCAGCAGCTCCCGCGTGATGACAGCGGTGGCGGGGCTGTCCATGGCGACGAAATGCCCGAGCGGAAAGAAATGCTCGGCGGCGTCGGCCGGCGTCACAGACTCGGTCGGCACGCCGAGATGACGGCCCATGGCCTCGGCGATGTCACGGAAGGGGACGCCCTCGTCGGCCACCGCGTGCAACACCGAGCCCGCGGGAGCGGACTCGACGGCCAGCCGGAAGAGCCGCGCCGCGTCGGAGCGGTGCACCGCCGGCCAGCGGTTTGTGCCATCAGCCACGTAGCCGGCGACGCTCCGCTGGCGGGCAATCGAGACGAACGTGGCCATGAACCCGTTGTCACCGTCGCCATGCACGGTCGGCGGGAGACGGAGGACAGACGAGCGGACCCCGATGCCCCGGAGGGACAACGTGAACAGACCGGTGGCGGCACGCATTCCGGCCGGGTTCGCCCGAATCTCGGCTCCGGGCACCAATCCGTCCTCCTCGGTCGCCACGCGCCCGTTGGCCAGTCCGAGCAGGCCCGAGGCGAGCACCAGGGGCCGGTCGGAGCCGGCAAGGGCGGCGCCCATCGCCTCCACCGCTCGCCGGTCGGCGGTCGCGGCTGTGGCGAAATCGCCGCCAAAGGCCACCTCGTGCTGGAAGGCCAGATGGATCACTCCGTCGGAGTCAGCGGCTGCCTTCGCCAGGCCATCCGGCTCGTCGAGGTCGCCTCGGAACACCGTGGCGCCGGCTGCGTCCAGACGCTGGGCCGACGCTTCGGAGCGGGCGAGGCCGACGACCTCGTGACCGGCCTGGAGCAGGTCCGAGACGGTCGCCGAGCCGATCCAACCCGATGCGCCGGTGACAAAAATCTTCATGGGATCCTCCAGGGGATGGTTGATGTCAGTAACTGCCATCCAACATAAACCTGATGTCGGTGACTGTCAACACTAGGATCCACCCCATGGGTAGATGGCAGCCGGACAGCCGGGGACGACTGCAGGAGGCCGCTCTCGCCCTGTACTCGGAACGAGGGTTCGACCAGACCACGGCGGCGCAGATCGCCGAGCGGGCCGGGCTCACCGAGCGCACGTTCTTCCGGCACTTTGCCGACAAGCGTGAGGTCCTCTTCGGAGGGTCGGCGATCCTGAAGGAGCGGATCGTGAGTGCGGTGGCCGGAGCGCCTCCCGCCGACGGCGCCCTCGACGCCGTGTCCCTGGGCCTCGACGCCGCGGCGGCCATGCTGGGCGAGTCTCGCCAGGACTTGGCCCGCCAACGCTTGAGCGTGTTGATGGCCAACCCCGAACTGCGCGAACGCGAACTCTCGAAGTTGGCTGACTATGCCTCCGCCATCGCGGCCACGCTGCGTCAGCGCGGCACAAAAGAGCCGCAGGCGACCCTGGCGGCCGAGTCCGGCATGACGGTGCTGCGCGTGGCGGTGCAACAGTGGGCCGAGGGAGACGATGGCCGAGGACTCGACGCCATCATGCGCGACGCCGTCTCGGAATTGCGGGCGGTCACGACCGGCAGCTGAAGCGGCGTCGAACGCACGTCACCGCGAACCGACCCGGTGGCGTCCACGAAGAGATCATTCTGCCCATCAGCGCAGCAGTTCTGGGCTTGGCCGAGAGCCGAGAGCCGAGGGCTGAGGCCACCGGCGGCATGAGTGCCTCCATGTCGCGAGGCAGTCGCTTTCTGACTTGTTGCCGCAGGGACAATGACGTCTATGAAATCAACGACGGGCTGATGAGTTCACGGGCCACGTCCGCCAGCTCCACCAGAGCGCCCATCACTTCAGCGACCACCCCGTCTTCCCTGGGCTCGAGGCACTCACCGAAGTCACCGATGCCGCGCAGCCCAGGTGGCAGCTCAATCTGGATGCCGGCAGCAGAGGGGAGATTGACAGGGTTGTCGGGATGGAACCCGAGGCGCACCCGCTCGTCAGCGACGTGATATCCGGCAAAGCGGTCGCGCAAGTGTCGTCGTGCCGCCTGCAGCAGGTCGGAGTTTCGTCCTCCCACGATGATCCCACGGAGCGGCCCGGTCTGCGTGCCGCGGAGAGCAGGCCCGTAGAGGTCGAGCATAGGCCCGCGCCCGGGATCCACCCAAAAGGAGAAGCTGTCTCTCCCGAACCCGTGCACCGAGATCGCAATCTCGACATGCCGCAAGAATCCCTGCAAACGCTCGGAATGATCCGGGTTGTGGAGCCGGGAGGTGAGGTGAACTCGCAACCCTCTCGGCTGCACGATGGCGTAGTAGGAGGCTCCGGACCGCTGGGCGGCCCGACGGGCCAGCTGATCCGTGCCTCGGTCCTGCGACCCGCCATGCAACGCCATGAACCCGACGCCAGAGCGCAAGACGCACTCCTCTTTGACGCCGGGCAGCTCCAGGAGTTCAGCGAGGTCGATGTCGTCAGTCTGTCATCGGTCAGCACGGTGATCACGTCGAATTGTGCGAGTGTTCGATCAGTCCCGTCGGCGGCGAGCTGTGTCGGGGATCAAGCCGGCATGGTGCGGCTGCTCTACACGTGTGGCGCGAGCGAACCGCAGCAACCACTCCCTGGTGGTCCGGCCGCTCCGTATACTGCGGCCGGTGCTTGGGCGAGTCGTCGCGGTCGTCGCGGTCGTTGCGATGGTGATGACGGCTCTCATCGTGTTCGAACCCACGGAGAGCTCGGCCACGACGCTGAACGCGCCCTTCGTGGGCATGGCGGCCACGCCCGACGGCGGGGGCTACTGGCTCGTGGCCTCAGACGGAGGAGTGTTTGCGTACGGGAACGCGCAATTCTACGGCTCGGCAACCAAACTCCACCTGAACGAGCCCGTCGTCGGCATGGCGGCCACACCCGACGGCGGGGGCTACTGGCTCGTCGCCGCCGACGGCGGGGTCTACGCCTACGGCGATGCCCAGTTCTACGGCTCGGCAGGCAGCCTCCACCTGAACCAACCTGTCGTCGGCATGGCGGCCACGCCCGACGGCGGGGGCTACTGGCTCGTGGCCGCTGACGGCGGTGTCTTCGACTACGGCGACGCTCGGTTCTCCGGCTCCGCCGGCGGCCTCCCCCTCACCCAACCGGTGGTCGGAATGACCGCCACCGCAGATGGTGGTGGGTATTGGCTCGTGGCCGCTGACGGCGGTGTCTTCGCCTATGGCGACGCTCGGTTCTGGGGTTCGGCTGGCGGCCTCCCCCTCACCCAACCGGTGGTCGGTATGACCGCCACCGCTGATGGTGGTGGGTATTGGCTCGTGGCCGCTGACGGCGGTGTCTTCGCCTATGGCGACGCTCGGTTCTACGGTTCCGCCGACGGTGAAATCCCGGATAGTTCCGTGGTGGGGATCGCTGCGAGCGGAGATGCTCATGGCTACTGGCTCCCGACTGCTCAGGGCCGCGTCTTCACCTTCGGCAACGCGCAATTCTACGGAGCTGTCTCCAAAATCATCGCCCTCTATGGTGACTCGCTCGCGAACCAATCGGCGCAGGACTTTTCGTTCATGGCCACCGGCTCCGGAGCCTCGCCGCTGCTGCGGACCTTTGACGGTATAGCCATTTGTGACGACCTGGGAGCTATGGCGAGCGACGCGGCGACCCTGCACCCGACTGTCGCCGTGATCGAATTCTCAGGGGATGACCAGACGCCCTGCATGGCGGGTTACACGGTGGGGACGGCGGCCTATTACCAGAAGTACCAAAGTGACGCCCAGACGGCCATCAACATTTTCCGGAGCAACGGGATCCCGGTGATCCTGATCGGTGCCCCCGTTGACGTGTGGCCGGACCTCACTGCAAAAATCAATTCCCTCAACGCGATCTACGCGTCGCTTGCGGCGACCAATGCAGGTGTGTCCTATGTCGACGCCGGCCAGTCCGTCTTGTTGAACGGGCAATACACCAAGACTCTCCCCTGCCTCCCCGACGAGCCGTGTACGGGTCCTGCGGGAACGAATGTGGTGAGGTCGCCTGATGGAGTGCATTTCTGCCCAGACGGAAACGTCTCGGCGGAGGGTGTGTGCGACGTGTACTCGTCCGGTGCGTTCAGGTTCGCCACTGCCATGCTCGGTCCCGCCCTGGGACAGTGATCGACCCATCGGCTCCCGATCGCGGAGGCGAGTAGGAAATCCTCGTCGGACCGAGTTCGGGACAGGAGCGGACTCCGGATCGGGCACCTCATGGACGCCATGCGATGCCGAGTTGATCCTGCAGCGCATGACACAGGGCGTTCCGGTGCTTCTTTCGCCTGGCGGATAATGTTGGTTCATGAACGATGAACAGCTACAGCAAGTTGTAGACCTGCTTGAAGCAGCCAACTTAGAGTTGACCACGCTGGGCGAGCTGATTCCCGATGATGATGAGTCGAACACACGGCAGCACTACAACAACGCATCGGCTGAGGTCCGCGAAGCGCTTGGCATCCTGACTTCTTAGCAACCGAACTGCCGTATACCCGTCAACCCGCTAAGTGGTCGAGCAGGACGAACTCGCTCTTCGAGCTGCCGACGCTGGTGCCTCCCGGAGCGCTGACGAACAGGCTGAAGCACCCGTCTTTAAACCCGACGCCGACGGTTGGAAGACAATTCCGACGGGAGACAGATGCTGTGGACAATGACCGCGGGGTTATGAGTCGGCCGACCTATTCGCTCCGTCTAACTGGGACCAGACGGACTTATTGCGTTTGACCGATTTAGCCATCTACCTGGAATAATGTGACACCACCGTCCTGAGCTGGGCATCGACGACTGACAGCGAATTCTGAATCGGCGGGATTCTCGTGGGATCTCACCGACCTTCGGGCAATATTCGGGTGACCAATGAGACCGTTCTCGAGTGGAAAGGCACGATGGACATGCCCATTGAGTCCTACCGCACGGTTCACTTTGTGGGTGCCGAGTCGGTTTCGTCTCGAAAGTGATCACGCCGAGAGTTGCACCCTCAGGAGCCGGCTACCGGATGCCGCCTGAGACGGCACTCCATGAGCGCACCCTGATCTCGTGGCCTTGCCGGCGGGAATTGTGGGGTTCGGCTCTTAATGACGCCAAGCGCGAATATGCCGGCGTCGCCAGAGCAGTCGCTGCCTTCGAGCCGGTAACCGTCGTGGCATCGACGGCCGCGGACGTAGTGGAGGCGAGTCGGTCCATCGGCAACCGAGTGGAAGTGGTCGAGATCCCTCTCGACGATTCTTGGGTACGCGACAACGGCCCCGCGTTTGTCGTCGGGGGCCCCCAAGGTCGGCTCGGGGTGCACTTTGGGTTCAACGCTTGGGGCGGGAAGTTCGACGGGTGGGACCGCGATGTGGCTGCTGGTGCTGCTCTCGCCCAGCGGTTCGCGGCCGACATGGTCGAGGCCCCACTCGTGCTGGAAGGTGGCTCGATCTGCATCGACAATCGAGGTCGCGTGGTGACGACCGAACAGTGCCTGCTCAATCCCAATCGCAACCCACACCTCTCAAGGAACGAGATAGAGCGCTACTTGGGAGAGTATCTGGGCGCGACCGAGATCATTTGGCTCGGCCGCGGCCTAGTCGGGGACCGTGACACAGACGGGCACGTGGACATGTTCACGGCACTTACCGACGACAATGCCTTGCTCATGGTGTCGCGACCCTCTGGAGATCCCGACCACGCGGCGATGGCTGAGAATCGGCGACGGGCGGAGGCCGCTGGCTTTTCTGTGATCGACTTTCCTTTGCTGGCTCACGGCCGGATCGGAGGGAACGAAGTGATGCTGTCGTACCTCAACCTCTACCTATGCAATGAGGGGGTTGTGGTTCCACTTGCCGGTGACCCATCCGATGACGAGGCCCTCCAACGTATCCGCGCCGCTTATCCGGACCGCCGGGTCGTCGGTGTACCAGGCCTGACAATTGCCTATGGGGGTGGTGGCCCGCACTGCATCACCCAGCAGGTCCCCCTTCCATGAAAGTGCTGCGCGCAACCGCGCAACCTTCGTACGCTCGGATCGAACCGCCCCAGCACGCGCCGGTGCGGATTGGCGCCGTGCAGCTGGCCTGGCACGCTGACGCCGCCGAGCACCGGGAGGCTCTCGCCGAGGGTATTCGCCTGGCCGCGAGCGAGGGAGTCGAGCTCGTGTGTCTCCAGGAGCTAACCCTGTCGCCATATTTCGCCATAACGCCAGGCGGGCCGGAACCGGGACGCGTCGAACCCGAACCGCTTGAGACCGGCCCGACCATGCGCTTCGCCGCCGCTATGGCGGCCGAGACCGGCGTCCTGGTGCATGCATCACTCTACGAAGAACGCCCCGGAAATCACCTCGGGTACAACACCGCGATTGTGGCCGCCCCCGACGGGACGTTGCGCTTGCGAACCCGCAAGCTGCACATTCCCGTCACTACGGGCTACCACGAGGACAGATACTTCACTCCAGGCCCGGCCGGACCCGATGCATTTCACACCCTGCGCGTTGGCAGTGCTGAGTTCGGTTTCCCGACTTGCTGGGACCAGTGGTTCCCGGAGCTGGCGCGGGCGTACTCCCTGAGTGGAGCTGCCGTCCTCGTGTATCCCACCGCCATCGGCTCGGAACCCGACCACCCTGAGTTCGACACCGAGCCACTGTGGGAGAAGGTGATCGTGGCCAACGGGATCACCAACGGCACGTTCATGATCGCGGTCAACCGTATCGGTAGCGAGCCGCCGATTACCTTCTATGGGTCTTCGTTCGTCTCCGATCCATATGGTCGCATCCTTGTGCAAGCACCTCGCGACGAGCCGGCGGTTCTGGTCGCCGACCTGGACATCGACGAGCGGCGGGACTGGCTCTCCTTGTTCCCGCTCCTCGCGACCCGTCGTCCAGATGCCTATGGTTCGCTAACCGATTGACCAGGGGGCGTTGAGGAGAAACTGCGCGGGTCAGGGCGAGCAATCTACGGAATTCCGTAAGAACTGAATGGAGCGGGAAGGACATGAATCTCCGCACCCGTGCGCTCCGTCCAACTGCACTAGGTGGACTGACCGAGTCTGGTTCGTGTGATTTTCGTGGGATTAGTTGTACCCCCGTGCCCAACAAAAGGTCCAAAGCGGTCGGAAGTGAGCATCTCCAATTAAAAAAATTACGTCGCACGTCGATGGACCAGCCAAATGACCAACGAGATTATGAGGAGCGATAATGCGAGCAGCCAGCCGGCCTCGATCCATTGGAAGGGCCAAAACCTGCTCGCCGGCTGGTAGCTCGAAACCTGTGTAAATCCATGTGCGACGAGGAATTGCGTGGGACTCATGTTGCCCAGGGCAGAGCCCGGCCGCAGCGACACCGAACCGCCGGACACTTGGGCGCCCGCTTTCTGAAGCACTTCGTTGATGGTAGAGGAGCTAACCGTTTTCCCGTCTTGGGTCCACCATGTGCTCATCACCCACGACGAGGAGGGTAAGTCAGGATTGCTCGAGACCAAGGGCGCTTCGTAATGGGGCCGTAGGAACACCCCCGTCACGACGGCGAGTACTCCCCACGCCGCCATGGTTGCCAACATGGCCGGGACGACCCTTCGAATGAGGAGGCCGGCAAGGACGCCGATCGAGAAGGCAGCGAGCGTCCAGGCGGCGAAGGTCGCCCCGTGGAGGTCGAAGGTGTTGCCCGCGAGCACGCTCGCCCCGTACTTCCCCCCGATGAGGGGCCCGTAGGCCCAGGAGAAGAGGAACCCAACGATCCCTGCGAGGACCGTGACGACGACGGCCAGCGGTGCGACCGTAGCGACGGTCCAGCGGGCCCGCCCAAAGCCCTGGGTCCACGTATAGCGGAATGTGCCTGTCTCGAGCTCTCTGGCGAGCACCGGCGCACCCACAAAGGCTCCGATGAGCGCGGGGATCACCTGGAACAACGCCGCTGTGAGCGTCAACGAATGTCCGGCGGCCCCGCCAAAGGACCGGGCTTGGTCACCAATGATCAACAGGTACACGCTCACGGCCCCGAGCACGACGACCAGGCCGGCCACCGCAATCCGGTATTGGCGCCAGGTGACCCAGGCCATCCTTGGCCAGGGCACAGCTCCTCGGCTTTCTCGCTTTTCGAGCTGAGCTGGAATTGTCACTGTGGTCATCGCGTCACCTCTCTCGGTGAGGCGTTACTGCTGCGCCTGGGTCCAGGTAGGGAGGCGGCTTCAGGCACGCGCAGGTAGGCAAGGGTGAGCTCTTCGAGGCTGACGGGATGCTCCTCGAAGCGTGGGGGCACTTCATACGTGCTCGTGTCCGTGCGAACCAAAAGATGGGCTTGTGCCTCGCCGCGCCGGACGTGCACAGTGGCTAGCCGTTCGGCCCAGCTCTCGGCGTCTGTAGCGGGGCCGGTCAGCACGCGATGGGAGGCGAGGAGGTCATCAACTTCGCCGGCGACTTGCACCTGGCCGCGCGACAACAAAACGAGGTAGTCGGCTACTCGCTCGAGCTCGGTCAGGACGTGTGAGGAGATCAGCACCGACACTCCGTCCTCGGCAATAGCGGTCATGACCGTGGCCATGAAGTCGTGCCGAGCCAGCGGGTCGAGCGCTGCCATTGGCTCGTCGAGCACGAGGAGCCGCGGCCTTCTCGCCAAAGCCAGCGTCAAGGCCAGCTGCGCCTGCTGGCCGCCGGAGAGCTTGCCGGATTTCTGTCCCAACGGAATTCCCAGTTCGCCCAGCCGAGCGATCGCGTAGCCCTGGTCGAAGTACCAGTTGAGATTCGTGGTCAGGTGGACCATGTCTTTCACGGACAGGTTCTTGTAGAGCGGCGCGTCTTGGGCGACGAAGGCGATCCCGTCGAGCGCTGCACGCGATCCCGCTGGTGCGCCGTCAAGGACCGTGACCATCCCTGCCGACGGGGTGGACAAGCCGACCGCCAGGTTCAACAAGGTGGTCTTCCCAGCACCGTTCGGTCCCACCAGGGCGACCACATGACCCTCCGGAAGGGCGAGGGTGAAATCGCGCAGCGCCCACGTGTTCCCGTATCGCTTCCCGAGGCCGCGGGCCTCGATGACGTTCATGCCACGCCCTCGGTGCCACTGCCGGCTGCACCACGTCGAGGGACAACGCCGCCGTGGCCCTCACGAAAATCTCGCAGCACGTTGGCCACGAGTGCGCCAATCCCGTCCTCATCGAGTCCCGCTGCGTCGGCCGCAGCGACCCAGGTGACGAGCGAGCGTCGCAGCTTGGTGAGTTCGGGCAACGTGACCTGGCTGAGCGTCGCCTCGATGAAGGTCCCCTGGCCTGGTCGTCCCGCCGCGAGGCCCTTTACCTCCAGCTCCTTGTACGCCTTGAGCACGGTATTCGGGTTGATCGCGAGCTCTGCGACGACGTCGCGAACCTTGGGCAGCTGATCGCCCGGTGCGAGGTAGCCAAGCCGCAGCGCATGCTCGACCTGGTGCACGAGCTGCAGGTAAGTCGGGACTCCCGAGCCAGGATCGAGCCTGAACTCGATCACGGAAGCTCTCTCCGGAGGCGAAGCAGTCCCGCTGGTCCCTTTATCTACTGTCATAAGACAAGGTTACAGCGCCGCAGCCCGCTATCAAGCTCGCCCCCGGCGATCAGTTTGGATTCAACCGTGGCGGGAGGAACCTGTTGGACGATGGCGAGGCTTCGTCTCTGGACGGCCACAAAAGTGTCCACACCCCAGGTCAGGGCTTCGCGAAGTCATGGGCCATCTCAGCCCCACCCTCGAGTGCCAGAGCCGTCAAGACATGGACACAATGGAACCGGCCGGCCATCCGGGGCCGGCCTGGATGCGCCTCTTCCCTCCCCCGCCACTTCTTCGAGGTCCCCGGGGAGAATCAAATGAGCCGACGGGGTGGCTTCGCACTCCAGAGCAGGTGTCTGTCTCCTTTGGTGGACATTGTCTGAAAGGTCTTGGAGGGTCGACGGGCGGCTCGCGCACACGGAAAATGGGCTGCCTTATGAGACGATGGATTCCGGTTGAGCGGAGGGGAGGGAGGGAATGGGGGCGATCCGTCGAACGGTGTCGCTGGGTGCAATTGGTTTTGGCCTTCTGTTCTCCGCCGTCGGACTGGTCGGCCCCTCGAGCGCTGCCGCCGGTTCGACATCGGTGGCGACCACGACAATGACCTTCGTCGACAGCTCTCGCTCGACGCCGCCATGGGACGGGATGCCGAGCAAGGCTTCCCGAACCCTCGTGACCACCATCTGGTACCCGGCCCGGGCATCGGGAGTCGGTCCATACCCACTCATCGTCTTCGCTCATGGTCTGGGCGGCTCGCCACAGGACTACCAGCAGCTCCTGAGGGCCTGGGCGGCGGCGGGCTATGTGGTGGCCGCCCCCCTGTTCCCGCTGTCGAGTAGTCAGACGCCCGGAGGTCCCGATGGTGGGGACATCGGCAACCAGCCTGGTGACATGAGCTTTGTCATCGACCAGGTGCTCAGTGCCTCGGCCGCCGCCAGCGGACCGCTGTCGGGCCTGGTCGACTCGAGCGAGATCGGTGCGGCCGGCCACTCCAACGGCGCCATCACGACCTTGGGCTTGGTCGCCAACAGCTGCTGCCGCGACACCCGGGTCAAGGCGGCGGTCGTCATGGCAGGCACCACCGAGGGTCTCGGTCGTGGATCTTACGATTTGGCCAAGGCTCCACCGCTCCTCGTCGTCTCCGATGTGCACGACGGGCTCGTCCCCTATGCGGATGCCGTTGCGGTGTTCAACCAGGCGCGGGGACCAAAGGCGCTGCTCACGCTCGATTGGGACAGCTCGTCGGACAGCACAGGTTCGACGGCCCACATGGCCTCCTCTGGGGTCGTCGGTCCGACGTCAGGTGCGGTCTTCGAGTCAACGACGGACTTCTTCAATGCCTTCCTCAAACACGAGCACGGGGCACTCCAGGCCATCTCGGCCGCCGGTCGCTCCTCCCAGTCAGTGGTGCATGCCGCCTGGACTTCGGGCTCTCGGGCAACCTTGCCTGTCCCCAAGCAGGCGGCGGTCCACTTGCACGCCTCGGTCACTCCGAACTCCGGCTTGCACAACGGCCAGGCCGTGACCGTTCGCTGGAGTGGCTACACCCCGGGCAAGGTCGTCAATATCCTCGAGTGTTCACAAGTGGACATCTCCACGGCAAGCTCGGCCGGCTGCAGTTTTTCTCATGCTGCGATCCTGCACCCTGACCCCACGGGGGCGGGCTCGACGGTCGTCCACGTCGGCACCGGTGCCATCGGCAACGGCGTCTGCGACGCGGCCCACAGCTGCTACGTCATTGTGAACAACGCCAGCTCGACCAACCCGGCCGACACCAAGGCGCTCCCCATCCACTTTGCTTCTTGACTCTCTGACGCGCAGCCGCTCCGCTCCAAGTTCCTCAGTGCGCCGTTTCTCAACGACCGTACGTAACGGAGCCGTCAAGAAGCGACTGTGGCGCAGGTTCATTGCGTTCTCGTCCTAACAGCTCGCCATTTTGATGTGGATATGTTTCCATGACGACTCCAACGCGAGCACTGAGGAGGTGCACATGAATATCCATCCGAAGAACGGTCAGATGCCGATGCTGTGCACCACCGCTGCCGCAGCGGATCATCACGCTCTGCTGGGCTAACCAGCATCGAGCTCAGGGCAGCGCCGACGGCGCCGCTCCCGGCTGCGGGCCACTGGGCTCGCCGAGCCGCGCCCCTTGTCACATCCCTCGTCAATACTTCTTCCTCGTCCAAGGAGCAAAGGATGCACCCCGAATTGCTACGGGCCCTCGCCAAGGCCAGACATCAGGACCTCCTCAACAAACCTCGAACCCAAGCGCAAACAAGACTCCGACTCGATGACCCCTCTCCGCGGTTCTCTCGTTCACGACGGCGGGTGGGCGCGCTTCTCGTTTGGGCAGGATCACGTCTGATCGGTGACCAACAGTCCGCACTCGAGCTCACTCATGAGTAGCCTGAACAACCCTTCGAGATCGGATGAGCGACATAGTCCGTGTCCCCACACTCATGCCGACCGTCTCGCCTTCCCGGCGGAGTACTGGGACAGCGGTTGCCCACTAGCGTGCCGAAGCCGGAGTTCCGGCCCGGGTTTGCTTCATCGACCGGCGGTCCGTTGTGTCACGCGACCCCAGGAGTGGGATCCGCTGATATTTCGTGCTGCCTGCCGATCTCTGCTGCTGCATAGCGGCTTTCGACGTCGAGCTTTCGCAGCAGATTCGAGACGTGAACACTCGCGGTCTTCTTGCTGATGAAGAGGCTCTCGGCGATCTGGCCGTCCGTCTTCCCTGACGCCAGGTAACCCAGGACCTCGACTTCGCGTGATGTAAGGCCCAGATCATGTGCAACCTGAGAGATGCGTCGGGCCTGCGGTGTTTCCATATCAAGACTCACGCGAGCTCGTTGGGCTAGTTCCTCGGCTTTCGCTTGCAGAGTCTTTGCCCCAATCTCCGTACTCGTGCGCCAGGACTCGAGCAGGACTTTGGCGGCGCGCCCGGGCTTGGAACGCGCCGCGAAAAGCGCCTCTGCTTGCCGCAAGCGGCAATATGCAGCGTCGTACAGCCCGCCTAGTCCGTCCCATCGGTCGACGGACTCCTCCCACGAGGCGGCAGCATCGGACCCCGACAGCCGAACGGCTTCGGCCCGGCACTGCAGGGCAAGGGCATCGGCTCTCGGTAGCGGCTCCGTTCCCCGTTGTCGCGGGAGATCCACCAGCATCTGGGCCTTCTCGCTCAGCTCGGCGGCGAGTAGAGACGCCTTGTCCTCGTCGAATCGGAGGCGCTTCTGGCGTGCTTCGTCCCGCTGGTCGGCCAAGGCTCGGGCGCCGAGCGCACAGATCTCGCATGTAGTGGCCTGGTCGTCGGTACCCGCTGCTTGCGCCAGTGCGAGCTCGACATCGCGATAGGCGTCCGCAGGGCGGCTCTCTTCCAACGCCAGCTCGGCCCGAAGCATGTAGAAGGTGCCCCGGAACTGCAGGTCAGAGAGGTCAGCGATGAGCTCGTCAACGCGCCCTAGCGCTGCCCTAGCCTCCGCGAAGCGCCCTTGACGCAGGTAGAGGGTCGCTCGACACATGACGGGGTGCGTTTCGCCACAGGCGCCGCCCCCAACTCGGTCTCCAATCTCGTCAAGGAGCCGGCCCGCCTCCTCCCAACGCCCCAGCAGGATCAGGGCATCGATACTGTTGAGCGCCGCGTGTTGGAGCCGGACACCCACCAGTTGCTCGCCCCTGGACAGGCCTTCCAGCGTCACGGCTGCGGCTTCCTCCAGACGGCCGGCCTGGAAGAGGACGTGGACCAAGTTGTTGTATGCCTTCCTCAGATTCTCGGCGTTGTCGATCTCTTCGGCAATCGCTACGGCCTCCTGGGACAACGCGACCGCTTCATCGAATCGACCCTTCTCGACCAGGCATACCCCCAAACGGCTTTGGTTGGTGCCCACATCCGAGCGGTTGCCGACGGCGCGGCACATCTCGATGGCCCGTTCGGCAACTGAATGGGACGCTTCGAAACGAGACATGACCAGCAAAGTGCAGGCCTGTTCGGAGAGAATCTGCGACAACTCGAACGACGGATCTCCCGAGGGCAGCAGTCTTGCTGCCGCCTCCAGGGCGGCGAGTGACGCCTTCAAGTCGCCATTCGAGGCGAAGCGGGCCAACCGGACATAGGCCATGGCCTTACGCTTCGGATCGGCCCGCCCGTCAATGGCATCGGTCGACCGTCGGGCGAAATCGATGGCCCGTGGCAAGGAGTCGGCGAAGAAGGCGGCATCGGCGGCCTGCTCCAACAGCGCAGCGCGATCAACCTTGACGACGGACGAGGCTTTCTCGTTTCCGAGTCGATCCCAGGCCAGAAACGCACGCGTCAGGTTGAGCTGCGCTTCGGAGAAGGCGAACATCTCTGCCTCGGCTGTTGCCGCAGCCAAGCAGGCGGGCAGCGCCTCGATCCACACTCCGGCCTCCCACCAGTGGGTGGCTAGCTCGGCCTCGCGCCAACCCGGCTCCTCGGGGACCAGTTCCGGGTGGGCGGTGAGAGCGGTGGCCACGCGATGGTGGACCCGGGCACGTTCACCCGGCATCAGTGCGCTGTACACCGCCTCCCTCACCAGGTCGTGTTGGAACCGATACCCCCTGCGGTCGTCGTCGACGACCAGAAGGTGGGTGCCTACTGCTTCGGCTATGGCCAGGTCCAGATGGTCGTCGCTGAGGTCGGACACATGGGCGAGGAGGCGGTGTCCGATCCGCGAACCGATGACGGCTGCCGCATCCAGCATGCGCCGACAAGGCTCTGCCAGGCGCCGGACCCTGGCCACAACCACCTCCCGCAGGTCGTCGGGCACGTCATCGGCCCCTGCAGTGAGAAGCTCTTCGACGAAGAAGGGATTACCGCCCGTGCGCGCCGACGTCGTGTCCACCTGGGCTCGTTTGGGCCGATGGCCGAGGAGCGCCGCCATGAGCGCTTCGAGCTCCTCGCCCTTGAGGCCCGCGAGCTCCATGCGCGCCACACTGTCGATCCGAAGCAGCTCGGCCACCAGCTGCCGCAGCGAGTGCTGATCGCCGGGTTCGTCGGAGCGGTAGCTGGCGACCAACAGGATCGGGTAGGAGGCGAGGGTGCGACTTAGGTAATCGAGCAGGCCGAGGGTGAAGGTGTCGGCCCAGTGCACGTCCTCGAACACCGCGATCAGAGGAGCCGACCTGCTCAGCTCCACGAGAGCTCGAGCAAGGACCTCGTAGGTCAGGCTCTTTGCTACTTGGTGTGCCAGGGCCGAATGAAACCTGTCGGGCGTCACTCTGCGCGCACGCAGGCCAGCGGGTGAGATGTCGGTCCGTGCCGGCAACATTCCAATTGCTTCCATGGCGGGTCGAAGAGTCTCCACTTCGGGCCGGCCCTCGAGCTGGCGCTCCAGATCCCTCAGAAGACCCACTACCGATGCATGGGGCAGGGCACGTCCCTCAGCCGGCATGCAGGCGCCGATAGCGGCCAGATAGCCCGAGCCCTTCGCCCGTGTGCACGCTTCGCCGATGAGCCGGGTCTTGCCGATTCCCGCCTCGCCACCGACGAGGATCGTGGACCCCGAAGACTGACGAACGGTTTCGAGGCGGGCTGCGAACTCGGTGAGCTCCGGCTGTCGTCCAACCAGTTCCGGAGAAGCGAGCCTGCTCGTCATAGAGAGATTGTCGCGCTCTCCGCCTTCGAATGCCTCGGGAGCAGCGCTAGGAGTGGACCGGCCTTCGAGGTCCCTCCAGGCTCTCCCTGGAGGGGTTCTTTCAGCACCCTGCCGCCAGGAATCGACCCACTTGCTGGCAGATCCCGGTGTCCGAACCCTGCACCTGCGTCCTCACTGCCGGGGCTACGCCCGGCGCCGAGCTCGAACTGGCGGTCACGTGTCCGACGACGAAGGCAGCCGCGAGCAGGATGAGAATGGTGGCTGTAGCGAGAAGCATCCGCAGGGTTCGCCCCATCGCCTGAACGGGTCCAGGCGCTGAGACGGAAGTCGTTGTCATGTCCATTCCTTTCGCTATCCACCGGTCCGGATCAGTGGTCCCGGTCGGCCGGTTCCCGGCCTGCACTCAGGATGTGCTCTTGGCCTGGTCCCGGCATCGGGAGATCTCCTTAGATTCACTCGCGGTCTATCTGTATTTGCACCAGACGTTCGTCGTTTAGGCGTTCTGGAAGGCGTCGAGGGAGCGCATGGTAACGGCCGAATTAAGTGCGTTCGTCGGCTCTAGGCAGACCGGAGCTACTGGCCGGTCGGATACGCCCAGGGACGACCTCTGTATTCTGACCGTCAGTGGTATCGACGTGGATCTACAGAACAGGATGTTTGGGACGCGTCTCCAAAACCGACTCCAGAGGTGGAGGGCTGCGCCAGATTCGGCGTCCTAGTGGGTAGCCCAGAACACGCGTCCCGTAGGAAGGAAGATCGCGTCCCCGAAGTGGACTCGTACGGGGGCAGGGCGACCTTCGCGAGAGTCGGGGTGAGGCTGACCTTTTTCAGGGTGATCTCTAGATGGCAATCCAATCGCTGCCACTGGCGAGACGGTTCTCGACGCTCTGGATCTGAGCACCAGCTCAGGAGGACCTGATCGAACCCGAAGGAAGGGCTAGACGATTCGGACTGGCCTCCCGAGCCGATGCACTTGTCTTCCCTGTGCAGCCGACGATGGACCAGCCCACGGCGCGGCAACTGAAGCGGTGCACCGAAGTCCCCCAGAGCCGGCTCCTTCTGCGTCTGCGCGGATTGACTACGAGTCACCTAGGAGTCACAGCTGCAAGCGAATGGGCGAGATGCCTAGGTAGGTCCACTGCAAATCTGGGGCATTGGCTCGGTCCTGATTTCGGGACCGAGCCAATCAACGACAACGCTCGTCTGCCTTAGTAGACACCCCTGCGTCAGCGTAAAGTCTGCTCTCCAATGACCGCAGTGCGCCCAACCGGAGTACCTGGCTCAGTTCGCGACGAACAAGCCAGGCGTTCGCGACGACCTATAACGCTGGCAGCAGCGCTGACGGCCATCGTTGCCGTGACCGTCGTCGTGGTCGTGCCCGTCAGCGAGATGGCCGGGACGAGCTTGCCCAAACACGAAGCTGGCGCGCTCAATCCGCCGCCCGCTCCCTCATACGCCTTGGGCAAGCTCGTCGCGCCCTACAACGTTCCCATGAGCGATCCCACTGTGACGGTCGGGAGCAGCACCGACTATCTCTACACCGGTGCCGGCGGTTACGACCCCCCGAACATCTCGGTGCGGGCGTTCACTGACCTCGAGCACCTCGGAAATGAGGTGGACGCAATGCCTGCGCTGCCGCCCTGGACCACCGGCTGGACGTCGGCCCCAGATGTCCGCCACGTCGAGGGGCGATACGTGATGTGGTTCTCGGCTCCCGACCTCGACGACATCTTGGCGACCGGGGTTCCGGCCAAATGCATCGGGGTGGGAGTGTCGACGTCGCCCTTCGGCCCCTTCATCGTCGGCCGCATTCCGGTGATCTGTAACCCTTCGGGATCCATCGACCCCCGTACCTTCCTTGCACCCGACGGCCAGCTCTGGCTCGACTGGAAGGCCGACGTCAATGCAGCCTGGGGACCGGCACAGAACCCCGATCTCCCTCAGAACCAGCCGACGGTGCTGTGGACTCAGAGACTCGCGCCCGACGGAATGACGCTCGAGGAATCGCCAGATGAGTTGCTTGCCGCCACCAGGCCCTGGGAACACAAGCTCATCGAGGCACCCCAAATGGTCCATGCCAACGGCCGCTTCTACCTTTTCTTCTCGGCCAACCCCTCCTACCAAGACGGTGACGGCATCGGCGTGGCAGTCTGCCGGGGGCCGGCCGGTCCGTGCGAAGAGCCTTATGCCGGCCCGATCTTGGGCTCGAGCGCCCTCGGCCTCGGTCCTGGCGAGGAATCGCTCTTCACCCAAGGCGGGGTCACCTGGATGCTTTTCTCTCCGAGCGGCGCCGCGCTCTATCGCCAGCTCGCGGTGGCACGAATCGCATTTGGACCGCACGGCCCCTATGTATCGGCCTTCGACGGCGCCATCCCCGGCCTTCCCGTGCAGCGAGGGCACGGACTCTCTTCGAGCGTAACGGAAAGGGTCAGAAGTTCGGATCCCGTACGGCCCACCAAGTCACGGAACGGGTGCCGAACTCGAGGAGCCAGGGAACTCCCGGAGCAACACACTGTTCCCCTGCCAAGCGACAGCATTGCAAGAGACCGGTTGCGCCCATAGGGGAAGCTACCGCAGTCGAATTTGGCAATTCGTTTGGCAACCAAATGGGCAGAGCGGAGGAGACAGCAACGAACCGTCATTAAATCGGAGGCCCTGATCAGTTACATCTGACGCGATTCCCGAGACGCCCTAGACAACCCGAATCGGCCTCCGGAGCAGCTGGCGCAGGTTCTGGTCCTGCCGGGGGTGCCAAGCGTTTTGGCTGCTCAGAAGTGGTTTCTTAGAGCTCGTCAAGTCGACTGGTCCTACCAACACTTCGTTATTGCGAAAAGAGAGCCTTGACTTTACGAACCTATCCACGATATTCGACTTCATTGCCGAATGCCGCAAAGCTTGTAAGCACATTTCGCGGTGAATGTCTTTCTAAAACCAGGATCAACCTCGCTAATACTGACAGGGGAACCTATTGACCTGCATTTGAGTCTGTTCCGCAACTCAATGGCGACGAAGATCGCAACTTCAACGTGTGCACAATGGAAACGTAAGGACGAAGTCCTCGTAATGGCGGGGACTTTTCGGATAGCAAGAGGAACGCTTTACCGACAACTTTGGGTGGGCAGGCCGACCAAGTGACGTCGCGCAGACAATAATCCAAGCTACCTGTAGTCGACTTCTTCCTTTGATAACAACGCCATTGTTTTCCCAAACACCCTGAGGGGACGGCGTCATGAATTCAACGGAAGAGAGGAAGCGATCGAAATCGCTTTCGACAAGGGTATTGCTCGTCGAAGACAGTCCTAGTGACGCCAGCCGCGTCATTTCAACCCTGAGTGAGCCGATCGGCCTCTTCGCAGTGAAATGGGTGTCGACCCTCGAGGGCGCCATTGAGGCACTCTTCGGCGCACGTTACGAGTGCCTACTCGTAGATCTGGATCTGTCGGATGCCGATGGATTGGATGTGGTGGACTCCCTTAGGGGGACTGCCCGTGACAGTGCCCTAGTCGTTCTGACGGGGAGAAGCGACGAGGAGATGGGGTTACAGGCCATCCAACACGGTGCCGACGACTGCATCTTGAAGAGTGAGCTCTCAGCTAGGGCGCTGCATCGCTCAATCAACTACGCCATCGAGCGGACACGATCGAAGTTGACAATGACGCGCATGTCCGCACGGGCGGACGCGGTCATGACGTCTTTGGGCGACGGACTTCTTGTCTTGGATAGCGACGGTGTGGTGGTATCCGCGAACCCGGCTGCAACAATGATCCTTGGTGGTGCCCGCGAAGAGTTGGTGGGCTTGTCCATTCCGACGTTGCCATGCGATCTCTTCCATCCTGACGGGTCGCCTCTTGATTTTGGCGAAGTGACGACTCGGCAGACCTTGGAATCAGATGAGCCGCTCCGTGGTGTCACGCGGGGTGTGCGCCGATCCGACGGAGGAGTGTCATGGATAGAGGTGAACATCCACCCTTTGCGCACTATCGACGACCTCGCCGATGGTGTGGTGATTTCCATTCACGACATCACCGAGCGCCTGGCGGCGGGGGAAGCTGCACGTTTTCAGGCGGCACTGCTCGCCTCGGTCGGGCAAGCAGTGATCGCGATAGACCCGCAAGGTCTGATCCTTTACTGGAACAAAGCGGCCGAGGACATGTACGGCTGGAGTGAGACGGAGGCACTTAACAAACAGCTTGCCGTGCTCGTCCCTTCGGCGTCCCCAGAGAAGCTGAGGGATCTAGTAAAAGCATCCATGAAGGGGACCGGTTGGACCGGTGATCTCTTGTCGCAACGACGCGATGGGACGATATTTCCGGTGCTGGCTACCCAGACTCCAATGTTCGATGAACGGGGCGAACTCAAGGCACTTATCGGGGTCTCTACAGATATTTCCGAGCGCAAGAGAGCGGAGGAAGCCGCCAAAGAACGCTCGGCCATCGTGGAATCAACCTCCGATGGCGTCCTTACGATCGGCCTTGACGGCACCATTTTGACTTGGAACCGAGGCGCCGAAGAGCTTTACGGTTATGGCCCAGAAGAAATCATTGGGAAGAACATGAGCCTTCTCGACACTGACGAGGTCGCGGAGGACCGACTTTCCGCCATGACCATGATCGCTGTCGGTGAGACGATCCGCGATTTTGAAATCGTTCGTCGTCGGCAAGACGGGAGCCTGGTCCACGTGTCGCTGACTGGCTCGCCCATCTATGGAGATGATGGCACCGTCGTGGGCGTCGCGTCGATCGGACGAGACATCACCGACCGCAAGCGTTTGGAGGAAGAGTTGTCCCGTCAAGCCGTACACGACTCGTTGACCGGTCTGCCCAATCGCGCCTTGCTATCTGACCGGCTGAACCAGGCGCTGGCAGGAGCCGCCCGGCGAGATGCGCCGGTGTCGGTGCTGTTCTTGGACCTGGACCAGTTCAAGACCATCAACGATGCCAACGGCCACTTGGTCGGCGACGAACTTCTCGTCGAAGTGGCCGCCCGACTGGGCACGGCGATCAGGCCTTCGGACACGCTGGCCCGCTTTGGCGGCGACGAGTTCGTGTTTGTTTGCGAGGACACCGACGTGAACGAGGCTCAATGTATTGCCGACAGACTTGGGGCGTCTTTGAAGGAACCCATTGCGGTGGGAGGGAGCTTGCAGTACGTCTCGGCGAGCATCGGCATCGCCGTCTCCCCGCCGCTCGAAGCCGATCCGAATGCCCTTTTGCGCTATGCCGACACCGCTATGTACGACGCTAAGGCACGGGGACGGGCTCGCAGCCGAGTCTTTGATGCGTCACTGGCGACAGAGTCCAAGGACCGGCTCGAGTTGACCAACGACTTCAGGAACGCCGTGAGAGAGAATGCTCTCGAAGTCCATTACCAGCCGGTCATTGAGCTGGCCAGCGGCCGCGTGATCGGCGTGGAGGCACTCAGCCGATGGCATCACTCGGTGCGTGGGTGGATACCGCCAACGATCTTCGTCCCGCTGGCCGAGGAAAGCGGGCTGATCGCCGACTTCGACCGATGGACACTAGATCGGGCATGTCGTGACGGGGCCGAACTGCGAGCTACAGGGTTGCTGCCTCCAGATGCCCTACTGTCCGTGAACATTTCCGCTCGCAACGTCAGCGATCTGGGCCTAGTTGAGGCCGTGCGCGAAGCAGCAACTCGCTCTTCGTTTCCCCTCGAAGCGCTGGAACTCGAAGTCACCGAGACCGCCATCATGGCCGAGGTGCCGACGATTCGAGTGGTGCTCGAAGGGATCCGCGAACTCGGGGTGGGGATATCTCTCGACGACTTCGGCACGGGCTATTCGTCCCTCACCTTTGTCCGACAGCTGCCGGTGACGACCATCAAGATCGATCGTTCCTTTACCCGACACATCACCGATCGGGGCCAGGATCTGGCGATCTGCGCTTCGGTGATCGATCTGGCCCGAGCGGTAGGTCTGCGCACGATCGCTGAAGGAGTGGAGAACCTAGAACAATTGTCGGTGCTCCACGGCTTGGGCTGCGATGCCGGTCAAGGCTACCTGTGGAGTCGGGCGCTGCCCCTCGGGGACCTCGTGGCACGTCTGCGCTCTGAGCCCCAAGATTTCGCCTACGCCAAAGAGCCTCGGTGGCGCTCGAGCGATCCACGTAGAGCGGGCCCGTCCATGCAAAAGGCACGACGTAAGTGGACAAAGATCGCGTGAAACCGCCACTCCCACCGATTTGCGAGCCATTGATCGTCAATGCCTATCAACGGCAAGTCGCTGCGAGACCGAGGAGCATCAGATGACCCACGGATTGGGTGGCGAGTCTTGGCAATCAGGTTTGGCAATCCGATTGGATCAAGGACCTGTCCAGTGCCAACTCCAGATGGCCTTGTACGGGGCAATCTCAATGCGGATTCCCAAGGGATTCCCCCAGATGGTCCTGAAGTATGGGAGATGCAGCCCAGCTTTTGCCATCTGAGCTGGTATTTTTGTGAGCGCCCCCGGAAGGATTCGAACCTTCGCACACGGTTTAGGAAACCGATGCTCTATCCCCTGAGCTACGGGGGCTTGGGTCTGTCCCTCACGAGACTCCGCCTGCGCCCGTGACCAGACTACGTGACGGTGATGTTAATTACCTGTCTCGGCGCCGAGCAAGGTCGCGTTGAGCTGCTTGAATGGGCCCGTCGTAAACGGGCTTTGCCAAGTGCGGCAGCTACCCGCTCAACACCATTTCTGGAGTAGGTCCGTCATCGGGGTTCGGCCGGTGGTGGCAACCGTCGAGGCGAGAGCGTTCCGCACACCACGGTGATCTTCCGGGCTCGGCGCATGGAACTACAGTGCCGGCGGGCTTGCCCAAGGACAAACCGAGAAGGAGATCACTCGCTTCCTCGTTCGCCCCGCGTGGCGCCCAGGATCAGCCTTGCGCAGTCCACTGGAGCCCAGAATGCGTGGGTCCGTGTCAGGAATGCTTGAGGGAGCCCAGCCGGGTAGGTTCAACGGATGACCCGATTGCCCCTGAGCCGTCGACCTCAGGAGTCACGACGCGAAGTACGGGCGAACTCGGCGCAACATCATTCGGCGCAACATCATTCGGCGCAACATCATTCGGCGCAACATCACTCGGCGCAACATCACTCGGCGCGCTTGCGGACTCTTCGGCACTGGCCCTTTTTTCCACTCGCGAAGGTGGGCGACCCAGGCCATACCGGTCCCAGACGAACCAGCGCAGTCTTTTGAGCGGACTGTCGTCATTCCTGACCCACTGCAATCCCGCCTTCACTTCCCGGGCGCGGATCAGGTCCTCATCAACGGCTCGAGAACCGAAAGCGGCCTGATCCCAGCGGGCCATAGGCGAAGTCTCACTGTCCCACCAACTGTCGAAGGCTTCCGTCGACTTCGCGAGATCCATGAGTTAACTCCTTTGAGGCTCTCGTCGAGTGTTTCGACAGCTATTGCCTCTGGCTTTAGGGATCGGTGGCCCTGTCACAGCATGGCCCCACCTCTAGAGAAACCTGGGGATGTAAGGAGGGTGTTATCCACAGGTATGAGTTCCCTAAGAATTCTCGGACCGGACCATTTCCTGCCTAATCATGACTAAATCGCTCCGTTTATCAACAATGGGTCACGGAGACCCCCAAAAAGAGACCCTGTTGACGGGGTGTACCCGTGATTGCATGCCGCACCCGCCAACAACCTTGGGGACGATATGTCCCGCCTCCTACCCAAATTCCACCTGACCGGACAGAACATGCAGGTCAAGCAGCCGCTGCAAAGTCAACGGGCGTGCAACCCGGCGCCAACGCCCGTAGCGGCACTCCCGTTTTAGAATGGGGGTTGCAACTCAGTGTCGGCGGGCAGCCATGGGCCCGGGGCAACCCGCGCAAAACGGCATCGGACGTCCGCGCTCGGCGGCGCCAAGGGCATAGAGTTGGGGCTGGGTACGCGGCCTCCGACAGAGGTCGGAGCACGTGCGTTGCGCTTCTGCCGTCCGTCCCATACAAGTGTGCGCGCCCGCGCACGTGTTGAGCGATGGATTCAAAGGAGCACACACGACAATGACTTCCCCCCTGCCCTACAAGGTGGCCGACCTCTCCCTGGCCGGGTTCGGTCGCAAGGAGATCGACCTGGCCGAGCACGAGATGCCCGGCCTGATGGCCATGCGCGCCGAGTACGGGCCGTCCCAGCCGCTCGCCGGGGCCCGCATCACCGGATCGCTGCACATGACCATCCAGACAGCCGTCCTGATCGAGACCCTGACGGCGCTCGGCGCACGGGTCCGCTGGGCCAGCTGCAACATCTTCTCCACCCAGGACCACGCGGCGGCCGCGGTGGCTGTCGGGCCAAACGGCACGGTCGACGACCCCCAGGGCGTGCCGGTCTTCGCGTGGAAGGGCGAGTCGCTCCAGGAGTACTGGTGGTGCACCCTCCAGGCCCTGCTCTGGCCCGGCGAGGGCGGCCCCAACATGATCCTGGACGACGGCGGCGACGCCACGCTCCTCGTGCACAAGGGCGTCGAGTTCGAGAAAGCCGGCGCCGTCCCCGACCCGTCGACGGCCGACTCGGAGGAGTTCGCGGTCGTCCTGACCGCACTGGGTGAGAGCCTGGCTGAGGACCAGGGCCGCTGGACGTCCATCGCCAACGGGATCAAGGGCGTGACCGAGGAGACGACGACGGGTGTGCACCGCCTGGTCGACATGGCGAGGAAGGGCGAGCTCCTCTTCCCGGCCATCAACGTGAACGACTCGGTCACCAAGTCGAAGTTCGACAACAAGTACGGCTGCCGCCACTCGCTGATCGACGGCATCAACCGGGCCACCGACGTCCTGATCGGCGGCAAGGTGGCGGTCGTCTGCGGCTACGGCGACGTCGGCAAGGGCTGCGCCGAGTCCCTCGCCGGCCAGGGCGCCCGTGTGGTGGTCACCGAGGTCGACCCGATCTGCGCACTCCAGGCGGCCATGGAGGGCTTCCAGGTCACCACGTTGGAGGACATCCTGCCGCTGGCCGACATCATCATCACGACGACAGGCAACAAGGACATCATCACCGCCAAGCACATGGCGGGCATGAAGCACCAGGCCATCGTCGGGAACATCGGTCACTTCGACAACGAGATCGACATGGCGGGGCTGGCCAACACGCCGGGCATCGAGC
>Ga0302324_100001578_pt1 | contig 54805 bp, 41 predicted proteins | sample Palsa_T0_1_FD_201949 | JGI IMG/M metagenome (GOLD analysis project Ga0302324, IMG submission 201949) | Peat permafrost microbial communities from Stordalen Mire near Abisko, Sweden - Palsa_T0_1 | ecosystem: Environmental > Terrestrial > Soil > Palsa > Peat permafrost | place: Sweden: Abisko...
TGCTCAAGGCGGGAGCCTTGCAGAGGGCCATTTTCAACAGTGCGAATTTCTCCAGTATCGCCACCGACGCGAAGGGTGTCATCCAGATCTTCAACGTCGGCGCGGAACGCATGCTGGGTTACACCGCCAAAGAGGTGATGAACAAGATCACCCCTGCCGACATTTCCGATCCGAAGGAAATTATCGCGCGCGCCGAGACCTTGAGCGTCGAACTTGGGGCTCAGATCGCGCCCGGGTTCGAGGCGCTGGTTTTCAAGGCCTCCCGAGGCATCGAAGATATTTACGAACTGACCTATATCCGCAAGGATGGCAGTCGCTTTCCCGCGGTCGTCTCGGTCACGGCGCTGCGCGATGCCGAGGGCGCGATCATCGGCTACCTGTTGATCGGCACCGATAACACGGCGCGCAAGCAGATAGAGGCGGAGCAGCGGCAGTTGGCGCAGCGTCTTCGGGACCACCAGTTCTACACTCGGTCGCTGTTCGAATCGAACATCGACGCATTGATGACCACGGATGCAACCGGCATCATCACCGACGTCAACAAGCAAATGGAAGCGCTGACCGGATGTACGCGCGATGAGATGATCGGCGCGCCATTCAAAGCATTTTTCACAGACCCCGAACGCGCCGAAGCGGGCATCAGGCTGGCGTTGGGCAAGAGAAAGGTTACCGATTACGAACTGACCGCGCGCGACAGGGACGGTAAGGAGACTGTCGTGTCTTATAACGCGACCACCCTCTACGATCGGGAAAGAAGACTGCAGGGCGTGTTTGCGGCAGTGCGTGAAATCACGGAGCGTAAGCAATACGAGCGATCGTTACGTGAAGCGACCCATAGGGCTGAACACGCGAACAGTGCGAAGAGCGAATTTCTCGCCAACATGAGCCATGAAATCCGCACGCCATTGAATGCCGTCATCGGCCTTGGATATCTGTTGGAACACACGACGTTGAACGAGGACCAGCGCCAACTTCTGTCCAAAATTCAGTTTGGCGGCCGGGCGCTGCTCGGCGTCATCAACAATGTCTTGGATTTGTCGAAGATTGAGGCAGGCGAGATGTCGCTGGAGGACGAACCCTTCGATCTAGCGGAACTCGTGCGCGCCCTTGGTCAAATGCTGGCCCCTCAGGCAGCAGCAAAGGGAATCGAGTTGGTCGTTCAGTGTGCGCCCGACATGCCGCGTGTTGTCAAGGGCGATGCTTCGCGCCTGCGCCAGATCCTGACCAATCTGCTGGGCAATTCGATCAAGTTTACCGAATCCGGGTATGTGGAGCTGAAAGTATCCTGCGCCGAGCAAAATTCGGATCGAATCCGCCTGCGGTGCACGGTCCAAGATACCGGTATAGGCATCGGACCTGAGGCGCTCGAGCGATTGTTCACCCCATTCACGCAGGCCGATGCATCCACGACCCGTCGCTTTGGCGGTACCGGCCTGGGTCTTTCTATCGCGCGCCGATTTGTTGAACTCATGGGCGGAGAGATCGGCGTCACCAGCGCCTTGACGGTGGGCAGCACTTTCTGGGTTGAGCTTCCCTTGAAAGTCGACGATGACATCGAGGGGACGCTCAGCGTACGGGGATTGCGAATTCTCGTCGTCGATTCCAGTAATGACGCACCGGAGCGGCTGCTGAACATGGCGCGGGCACTGGGTTGGAATCCAAAGGTAGCGGCAACCGGCCAACAAGTGCTCGAAGCCATGATCCACAGCCAACCGGACGCGTGGCCTGACGTGTTAATCCTGGAGCTGCACCTCTATGATATGGATGCACACCAATTGATTGCGCGGCTCGAAAAGGAATGCGCCGGTAGAGAGCTGCCGCCGATAATTATCGTTGCCGATCTGGCGCAGTCATATTTGGACCAAAGTCAATTCTTGCGGACCACGGACGTTATGCTGGTGCGGCCGCTAACCAGCTCCGCGCTGTTTAATGCAGTGAATACCGCCGTTTCAAAGCGTCCCGACAGCCTTGAACGTGTTTTGCAAGCCACGAATTTCGACGAGCTGCATGCGCAATGGCTGCCGGGCGTGCGTGTGCTCGTGGTCGATGACAGCGACATCAACGTGGAAGTGGCGCAGCGCATTCTGGAAAAGCAGGGAGCGAGCGTCACGACCTGCTCCGACGGCCTGTCAGCTCTCGAGTATGTGCGTCTGCATCACCAAAATCTCGACGCGGTGCTGATGGATGTGCAAATGCCCACGCTGGACGGCAACGAAGCCACCCGCCGCATCCGCAGCGACCTGCAGCTCGACAAGCTGCCCATCATGGCGCTGACAGCAGGCGCGCTGGTCGGGGAAAGGCAGCGCGCGCTCGAGGCGGGAATGAATGATTTTGTGAGTAAGCCATTTGATCCCCAGGCCCTTATCCGAAAGGTGAGACGACTGGTTGAACAGGCTCGGGGCGAGCCCATACCAATGGTAATCCTGGAGACGGCACCCGCATCGCCTGCTGCGAATGGGCCTCTCATTTCTTCGATCGATGCCGGTGTCGTTCAGCAGATGTTCGGAGATGACTTGGAATTGTTCAAATCATTGCTGGGTCGCATGCTGCGAGACTTTGCGGACCTTGCATTGCCGTCCTCCGTTTCACCCGATGATCAGGCCACCAGAACCGAGATCCAGCTGCGAGCGCACAAGCTCAAGGGCAGTGCAGGAATGATCGGCGCGAACAAAGTCATGCGGCTCGCGGGTGCGGCTGAGGTGGCCCTCCGCGAGGGCCGAGCGGGCGACTCCGTGGAGCAAATACTAAGGCAACTGGCGGCGGCTCTCACGACATTACGCGACGAGGCGGAGCCCTTGTTGCGTCAGCCGGCGCGAGACGCACTGGCGGCCGCGAAGACGGCGGATCCCAGAGACATTCACACCGCAGATATAGATGAGTTGTGCACATTGCTTGAATGCCAGAATCTCGCAGCCATCGATAAATTCGCCTTGCTGGCTCCGTCCCTGAGTGAATTGGTGGGCATAGTGCGCTTCGATCGTCTCCGCGAGGCGATTGACAATCTGAATTTTGCGCTCGGCGCCGGATTGTTGCGCGAGCACCAGGCTACGCGCGCAATCACCGGCGGCAAAAGCGCAAGTCCGCCCGGGTCAGGCGGGAACGGCTAAACGAGCGGCGCGGCTTAGCCGATTGATCTTTAGAATGTCCGCTACCTGATCCGCAGGGAGCGGGCGGAATAAGAAGTACCCTTGCACGGCATCGCAACGCTGGGCGCGGAGAAAATTCAGCTGTTCCGCGTTTTCTACTCCCTCCGCCACTACTTTAAGTCGCAGAGCGTGCGCCATTGCTATGATGGCTTTTGCAATCTTCGTGTCGCCGGTGTCGCCGGGAATGTCCAGAATGAAGGATCGATCCACTTTAATGGTGTCGATGGGGAAGCGCTTCAGATAGCCGAGCGACGAGTAGCCTGTTCCGAAATCATCAATGGCGATCCGAACGCCGATCGACTTCAATCGCTCGAGTACCGTTACGGCGCATTCGGCGTGCGACATGACCACGCTTTCCGTAATTTCCAACTCCAGACTCGACGGGTCGAGTCCGCTCGAGTGAATGATCCGGGTCAGTTTTGGAAGGAGATTGGAATCAGCAAACTGCCGCGCCGACAGGTTCACGGCTATCCCGAGGTTTTTCAGACCCTGCTCCTGCCAAATCTTGTTCTGTGAGCACGCAGTAGCGAGGACCCATTCGCCGATGGGTACGATTAGTCCCGTCTCTTCCGCGAGGGGAATGAAATCCCCCGGTGATACGAGTCCGCGGATCGGGTGGTTCCAGCGCAATAATGCTTCTGTGCCGATAATCAAACCGGTTGCGATCTCCACCTTTGGCTGATAATGCAACAGGAACTCTCCGCGCTCCAGGGCATGACTTAGGTCCGACTCCAATTCGAGTCGTTCAAGCGTGTGCACATTCATCGAAGGCAAGTAGTACTGATAATTGTTTCGACCCGTCTCCTTGGCCCGGTACATAGCCACATCCGCTGCCTTGAGCAGGGCTTGTGAATCGTTGCCGTCTGAAGGGAAGACGCTGATGCCGATGCTCAACGTAACGTGGCAATCTTTCTTGCCGAGCAAGTAGGGTGCGCTCAACTTTTCAAAGAGTCGGTGTGCACAAGCGGAGATATCCTTGAGATTCTCGCTGTTTTCGATCAGCACGACGAATTCGTCGCCACCCATCCGTGCCACGGTGTCGCCTTCCCGTGACTGCGCTCTCAATCTATCGGCAACCTGGCACAGCAGCAAGTCCCCGACCTCGTGACCCAGCGAGTCGTTAATCACCTTGAAACGGTCCAGGCCCATGAATAGGATTGCCAGCTGCGAACCGGCGCGGCGGTGCCGGCTAATAGCCTGGTTGAGGCGCTGGTTCAGCATCAATCGATTTGGGAGAGAAGTCAGATCGTCATGAAAGGCGATGTACTGAACCCGGTCGTCCGCGCGCTTTCTTTGTTGAATTATGCGCATAGATAACACGGTACCGAGAATTAGAAACCCCGGAGTGGCAGCCAGCATGATGGCTTGGAGCAATTGATACGTCATGCGCGACGCCTCGCTCAAGGCGTCGACGAATTGGTCTTCGATGGGCGTTAGTTTTTCGTTGATGGCGGAAATGTCGGTCAGAATGGATTGGACCTGCTCCGGGCTCGAGGTTGGGGCCTCGATCCTGCGTTGCAGCGTCGTTCCTGCCTCGTTGAGCTGAGCTATGTAGCGGTCGCCGGCTTCCCATGCCCCAATTGCCCGCTGCATGTAGGACACCCAGCGGAATCTTCTGTAAAGCTTGAACATGCCATCAACATCGTCAGGATGATTGCGGCCGCGAATGAAACCCTGCCGCACCCTTCGGATGTCTGGATCAGGCTTGTTCATCTCGATCCGAGCATCACGGTCCCCCAAGAGGACGGCGATCTCGGAGCGAAATCGAAACAGCTCCTGCGGAGCGTGGCCAGTGGCGTATTTCTGTAAGTGAAAGACCGCATCCTTCTGCGCTTTCGACCACAAACTCTCTCCTCCGACGTATGCACGCGCCGATGAGAGGAGTTCGAAGCTGAAATTAGCCAGGATCATCAGGCAGAGCACAATGATGGCAAACATCCAAACGATGGCAAATGGGGAGCTGGGCCTAGTTGCCGCTGTGGAACGAGGCGGCCGAACCCTCTTGTGGTAGATTTCGACCAAACTATTCAATTCCATCCGCCGACGATGGCGGTCGATACGGGGCGTTCGCGTGTGCGCTCGACGGCGCCGTTGATTTGAAATTGTTCATCGCCATTCGCCCCTTAGCAGGCCTGCTGAGCAAGGATCCTCAACGTATCGGCTGCCGCAAAGAACGGCACCTGCTTTGCTTCTGTACGGTGGGCGAACGATGTGTTTTTGAGTGTATCGGGTCGATCCGGCCACCGATGTGAGCTGGACGGCATATCCACCCATATCGATTGGGATCTCCCGTACGGCGAAGGGACAGGAAATCGTGTGAGGTACGCACTGGCGCAGGACACGCCAAGGGCATACATTACGATCAGATCTTCGCAATGACGGGCGGCATCCCGAAGCGATCACAAACGGACATCCAATCAACTGAGTAGTCCATCACCAATCCCATCGACGCGCATTCTAGTAGTCGACGATCACGGCATCGTCCGCGATGGAATTAGAGCATTGCTGGGCCGCGAGAGCGGATTGAGCGTCGTCGGGCTTGCGGCGACAGGAGAACAAGCAGTCCTCGCCGCGGATCGTCTGAGACCTGAGATGATCATCATGGATCTCGTTCTGCCGGAACTCAATGGAATTGACGCGACCAAGCGCATTCTCGATTCGTTTCCGCAAACAAAAATCATCGTATTATCCGCATGCAGCACGTCCGAACACGTCTATCGCGCGCTCCGCGCGGGTGCACGTGGCTACGTGCTCAAGGACGCCGTTGGGTCTGAACTGGTGCATGCCGTGCACGCGGTTCTCTCGGGTAAGCAATATCTCAGTGCTACCATAGCCAAGGTTCTGGCCGATGGCCGGGCGACCGAAGCGGGCGCAGAAAGTCCCTTGGAGCGTCTAAGCCCTCGCGAACGCGACGTGTTGCACCGAACGGTTGCGGGGTATTCGAGTGCGCAGATTGCATTGCAGCTGTCGTTATCGCCGAAAACTGTGGATACCTATAGAACCCGGCTGATGCAGAAGCTGGGAGTGTCCAATCGATCGAGCCTGATTCATTTCGCCATTCAGCATGCATTGGCACCGTGCTGACCATCGACCACGGGTGTTGTCACAATCTCCCTACATCAATTCGCAACCGCCGCCGCTACACTGTAAATCGAATTTTCAGTTGTCGGAACCTTCCAGGGAACCCTCATGCGCGACAGCAGCAGATTGCTCTTCGATAGGCATAGGAATACGGCAGCACAAGCGGCCGGGAAAGAGCCCGCGCCATGACCATCCGCATCGTATTTGTCGACGATGAAATTGACTTGCTTGCGGGAATGCGGCGCGCCCTTCATAACATGAGAGGGGAGTGGAGCATGGAATTCCTCCCGAGCGGCGCTGCTGCGCTGGAATCCATGGCCAAGACCCCAGCCGACGTGATTGTTTCAGATATGCGCATGCCCGGCATGGACGGATGGCAGCTTCTTGCCGAAGTCAAAAGGCTTTATCCGCAGACAGTGCGCCTGGTACTCTCCGGCCAGGCCGATCAACAATCGGTGATGCGTGCGGTAGGAACGGCGCAGCTTTATCTGTCAAAACCGTGCGCAAGCGAGACAGTCAAGTCCGCCATCCAGCAGACGCAAATGCTGAGGGGACGGTTAAGCAACGACCGGCTTGCGCTGTTAGTCGGGGACGTCGGAATGTTGCCGAGTGCTCCCATAGCGTTTCAAAAAATATTGGCCTGTCTGCAGGACCCGAACGCGTCGCTCGCCGATGTCGCGCGGATCATCGCCCGAGATGCGGCGATGACTGCGAATATCATGAAGTTGGTCAATTCAGCGTTCTTCGGGTCGCGGCGGCCCATCATGACGGCCGAACGGGCGGTGGCGCACTTGGGTATGGATACCATTGGGGCTCTGGTTTTGGGTCACGGCGTATTCAAAGGAAGCATGGCCACCGGGATTTCAGGCCTCAATATGGAACAACTTTGGCAGCACAGCCTGCAAACCGGAGCGGCAGCGCGAGCGATTGCAGTTTGCGAGAATTGGTCGGTCGTCAAGGCAGACGAAGCATTTCTTGCGGGCGTCCTGCATGATGTCGGTAAGGTCGTGTTTGCCACAAGGGCTGCCGCGTTACTGACTGATACGGCCGTCGGCGCAGACATCGCGGCGCAAATGGAAGCGCATCATGCGGAGGTCGGCGCTTATCTTTTGGGCCTGTGGGGTTTTCCCAATCCGATCGTGGAAGCAGTCGCGTTTCACCATGAGCCGAGCCATGCGTCGGAGAAAGGCCTGAATCTGGCGGGGATCGTGCACATCGCCGATCGGCTGATACATCAACGGTGGGAGCCTTCGTCGGCACAGATCGGTCCCGGATTCGAACCAGGTTTTATAGCAGGCCCGGAACTCGAAAGTTCGATGCCAAGATGGTCGGCAGCCCTCAATGCCGCGGATAGTGACCTAGCTGTCGCCTGAGTCGAATCGCGCACGGCCTCGGGCGAGGCAATGAGCCCGGCGGGCTCGAGATACTTACTCGTTGCGGGCCGTTACGCTCAAGTACTTGGTTTCGAAGAAATCGCGAGCCACGGGATGTCCGAACCAGTAGCCCTGTACTTCGTCGCAGTTCAGCAGGCGTAAGAGTCGCGATTGCTCCTCGGTTTCCACCCCCTCCGCGACGACATTCAGCTTCATTGAATGCGCGAGATTGATAATGGTCGACACCAGCGCCAGCCCCTCCGGGCCCGCCACCATGTCGATCACAAACGAGCGATCGATTTTCAAAGTGTGCACCGGAAGTCTGGCCAAGTAGCTTAGAGAAGAGAATCCCGTGCCAAAGTCGTCAATGGCAATTCTCACGCCCAGCTCGCGGATGGCGCGCAGGCTGCCGATGCTGACGCGCACATCCTCCATGATCAGACTCTCGGTAATTTCAAGCTCCAGCCCAGACGCCGCATTGGAATCCTGCCCGATCGCCTGGCGGATCTCGGCCACGAAACCGCGATTGCGAAGTTGCATGGGCGAAACATTGACTGCGATGCGCACGGCTTTGAGGCCGGCACTGCACCACCGGCGATAGGTCTGGACCGCTTCATTGAGCGCCCACCGACCGACGTCGTGCATCAATCCCGTCTCCTCGAGGATAGGAATGATTCGATTCGGGCTGACCACCCCTGTCAAAGGATCATTCCATCGCAGCAGCGCTTCGGCGCCAGTAATTTCGCCGCTGGCGAGATCCATCTTCGGCTGGTAGAAGAGCGCGAACTCCTTTCGCTCGAGCGCCTGCCGGAGTTGATTTTCCAACGTCAGCCGGCCCGCCACCGACACCGTCATATTTTGCGAGTAAGAAAGGTACTTATCCCCGCTGAGTTTCGCTTTCTTGAGCGCCGATTCTGCGTTTCTAAACAAAGTATCGGCATCGGTGCCATCATCCGGGCATACCGCCACGCCTACCTTTGCGGCGATTCGAAACACCGCATCGTTGAGCCGAAACGGATGCGACAAAAATGCCAGCATGACGTTTTTGAGCAACGGCATTACATCGCGCGCATGCTTGATATCCGGGAGAACCACTCCAAAGTGATCGGCGTCCACGCGCGCCACCAGGTTCGCATCGCCCACCCTTTCAGTAAGCCACTCCGCAACCTGTTTTAAGAGCAGGTCGCCCGCCGGCCGCCCGAGGCTGTCGTTGATGTTCTTGAAACGCTCCAAATCGATCAGAAACAAGGCGACACTGCGCCGTCCACCTGCGGCGCCGCGGATCGATTGCGCTGTGCGCTCGAGAAACAGCGTTCTGTTCGCAAGGCCGGTGAGAACATCGTAGTATGCCAGGTAGTCCAAGCGCTCCTGCTTTTCGATGTGATCTATCGCGAACGCGATGTCGCCGGTGAGTTGCGTCAACAGCTTCATCTCTCCTTGATGGAAGAATTCGATTTCGTCAGCATACAAAGCAACCACGCCCACAACGATGCCGCCGATTGTCAGCGGGAAAACCGCCATGGAGCGGATGCCCGCCTCGATGAGATCTTTATGAAAAAAGACATTAGTGTAGGTTTCCAGATTGTTGGCAACGACGGGTCTGGCCTCTCTAACCGCTCGGACCGCCAGGGTGTTTCCATGCGGAGAACCCTCTTGCAGGGTAAACCGATCGCGAATCTCCGTCATGAAATCGTCGCGAACGCCGACCGATGCTGCGGGAACCATTTTCTGCGTTGCCTGGTCGAGCAAACCAATCCATATCATCCGAAAACCGCCCTCATCAGTCGCAATACGGCAAGCCTCGCCGAAGAGTTCATCGCGGTCACGCGCCCGCACTATGAGTGTATTGATTCCGCTCAACATCGCGTGCACTCGATTAAGATGGATGATGCGAGTTTCCGCTTCCTTTCGATCCGTTACTTCGCGCATGATGGAGACAATGGTCCAACCATCGGCGGAGCGTTGAGCATGTCGTCTCAGTTCGATCCACACATGCGAACCTTCGCCGCGAGGCCGAATCATCTCTACGGGTGGGGCATCGACGCCGCTTTCAATCAGGCGGTCGTACGCTTCCGCGAGCTGTGCCTCTGAGATGTTGAAGGCAGTTGCGGGCGACGATGCAAGGAGCGTGTCCCGCGTCTGAGCCTGCATACGACACGCTGCCTCATTCACGTGGATGTACCGCATGCTCGAGCGATCGACCAATAATATGGCGTCTGCGGTCGCATCCATGGCGTCGGCAAAGCGGCGCAGCGCGATTTCACCGCGTTTTTGATCGGTGATGTCCACGTGCATAATGACGACGCCCCTCGGGCGGTCAGTCGCCAACAGTGTGGTACTTAGCAGGAACCAGCGGCGCTTGGTTGGCGGGCCACAGGCATACTCCATGGAAAAGCTCGTCCGCGCGTTGTTCAGCACGGATCGAATGCCAGCGGCTGCGTGGTGCGCATCGAGAGAAACTGGTCCGCGCACTTGATCGCATTTTTCGAGATAGTTATTCCCGATACTGAAGGCGGGACCGTGCAAGGCGTTGCTTACGGAAGATGTTCCCCACATTTCGTTTACCGACTGAACGCGCCCAGCCGCATCGAGCACAGCGATGTATGCCGGTAGAGCGTTTAGGATTGCCGCCTGCTTGGCCGCTTCGGCGTCGCGCAATTGGTTTTGCGCGCGCTGCAACAGGAACGAGCGGCCGTCGCGGTCTGAGACGGTGTCTACTTCACCGGCCGTCAGTTCCTCCAGACGCAGATCTGCCTCGCGCAGCGCCCTGATCACCACGGAAATCTCGTCACTGTCCTCGGCCATCGGTGGTTTGCGGGTCATACTACCTTGGTATCCAATCCCAAAGTCTCCAGTACGCGCTGAGTATCCATGAGCGTTCCGACTATTCTTCTGATCGGCAGCGGCGCCAGCCTCAGAAGGGTCGGCGTCATACGAATGCCCTCCAATATCGCACGTTGCGGCTCTTTGAATACATCTACGATTTCGATCTCATGGCGGCCGGACAGGTGCGATTTGCACAGCGCGTGCAGATTTGCGGTGGCCTGAGCAGAGTTCATCGTGTCGTCGGCGACATACAAACGGAACTTGTATATTGAACGTCGGGTCATGTGACGCTCACTTATGCTTTGGGGCGTCGCCGCCTCGCAACTCGCGCATGCGCACACTACCGTGCAGGATGACCGCTTTGCGGCTGGCGGTGGTGCGCGCCAATAGGGTTTTTTCCAACTGCTTCGCGAGCAGCTCCGTTTGAACAGCCTTCAGCCGCACCTCGAGTTCGGCCTGTTGTGCGTCGAGAGTGACGAGTTTAACTTTTCCGGCGACCTCGGCCACCTCGTCCGCGACACGCTCGGCGCTTTCCTTTTGCCAGCGCATGGTACCCATCAAGACTTCACCGCCAGCGGTGAAGATGTCGGCCAAAGTCACCCCGGCATTGCTGAGGATCAATTCGCGCACTTGATTGGAATGCGCGGTACCGCGCGACTTGATGATGGACATGCCGCGATTGCGCTCGCCCGCCTGCACTACGTAACTAAGATGAATCCAAGTGTCCGACAGCGTCGAGATATGAAGCGGTGTGTCGGTCTCGGAATGCTCGGCGATTTCGTTGAGAAGACTGGTACAGACCAACGTGATTCTATCTGCCTTCGACCAATCGATCAGCCGTTGGCCCACGCCATGCGCCGCCAACTCGGTACCGGAATTCGACAAAGCAGAAACCGGATCGATCACCAAACAGCGCGCCCGGTGCGCCGAGGCGATCGCCTTGATGCGGACGAGACTCATCTCGGCGCTGCCGACGATGGTGCGGGCCGACACCATTCTTAGCAGACCGCTTTTTAAGTAGCGATCCAGCTTGATACCCACGGAGGCCAGGTTGCGAATGACTTCACTGCCGTCCGAGTCAAAACTCACAAACAGAGTACGCTCGCCTCGACGGCATGCGGCCTCGGCGAAGGCGCCACTCAACGTAGTCTTAGCCGTGCCGGGAAAGCCCGTTATCAGAACGCAGGCGGCGCGGTAGTAGCCGCCACCCAGCATGGTGTCCAGCCGCTTGACGCCGCTCGTCACGCGCTCGTTCGTTACTTTCACATCGGCGCGGCCCAATGTCCGTACGATCGCCACGTCAAAGCCGCCGTCACCGATCACGAACGGTGATTCGTTCTCGTCGAAACTCGAGCCTCGATATTTCTGCACGCGCATATTGCGTTGCGATACACCCGCAACGACGCTGTGATTGAGAATCACCGAGCAGTCCACCATGAACTGCATAAAGCCGTATGGCTGTTGCGTGATTGAATTCGCGTTGTCCGCACTGGCTTTCAGTGTGAAGATGCAGGTCATTCCACGGTTAACGAGCCATTCGTGAAGCCGGTAAATTTCTCGTCTTCTTGCCGAGAGATCAGGAAGCATCGCCAAGACGATGTCCAGTGCGTCGAATACGATCCGCCGGGCTTTCATCTGAGTGGCTTGGAGCCCGAGCCCGGCTAACATTCCGCAAAGATCAAAATCTCCTGTCTGTACGAGATCGAAATTCGGTTGCGCGTCGATCATGAGCAATTTTTTTTTGCGCAATTGGGCCAGTTTCCAGTCGAAACTCTCGGCATTCGCCATGATGCGTTCGGAGGTCTCTTCAAACGCGACGAAGATTCCCGGCTCGCCGTAGGTGCGCGCACCATTGATCAGATACTGTAGCGCGAATACGGTTTTCCCGGATCCGGGACCTCCCAGAAGGAGGGTTGTGCGTCCTCGCGGGAGTCCGCCCCCGGTGATTTCATCAAAGCCAGTAATACCGCTAGGTGCTTTCCTCAACGCCGCTGGCAACGATAAGTGATCGAGTTTCACCCGGTTCCCTTCCCTAGGAATAGTCCGTGAATGATTCATACGAGAACCGCAGAGGGTTCTCTGGATACTGTAAACTAAGCCTGTGGCCGATGGTTGTCTGTACGCTCTCGCACATTAATAATAGCGGAGCGGCGCTCACCGTTTTGAGCAAGGCTTGCGAGCGTGAGTTCCCATTAACCGGCCGCGCAGCAGCAGCGCTGTTTCGCACAACGGCAACCACGAACTAGCCAGTCGGTGTGTCACCGTACGGAGCGAATGGCTAGCTTCGTGTTAAAGCTATTGTACTACCCACCGCTCGCGCTTGGATTGCAAAATGAAAACCGCCGCATCACCCGCCTTCTCGATCTTTGCACCGCTCCCAGCGAATCTTCCAGACGCCGCAACCGAAGTAGCCGAATGGACCATCGGAGTTGGTAGCCTACGCCCGCAAGCAAACGATCGGTTGTGGAACTCGTATCTGCCGGAGGACCGCGTGACTACGACGACAGAAGCGATGGATCGAACCGCCTGATCCCGGCGGCCGTCTAGAATGGAATGTGTATTTAGAACGGATCCGCTGATTATATGCCTTGGCTCAATTCATCAAATATTTTTGCCGCCTTCGTTATCTCCGAATACGCACCGCCCTTCAAATCTGGATCGTTGCAGTTCATCAAAGTGGTCGCGATCGCTGTCAACTTAGCCGCTGCGTCATCGTCGCCGAGCGGGTTCGTGCTGCTCAGTGATCGCGCCACATTCGCAAGTTTCTTCAGCGCTACCCGTATGATCTGCGCTTCAGAAGCATCCAGGCTACCCTTCGCCTCGGCCGCGACCATGATCGCGCCCGCGCCCTGAATCAAGCTCTGAGCAATCGTTCGTCGATGGTCGATTTCGATCATGCGCCTATCATACCCTGATGGCTCCATGCCGGCTTTCGTCTACCCGCTATGTTCCGCATTCTCTTTAAAGATTGGCGAGGGTGTTCCGGAGACCGCGAGCTCTCGAGCCTTGCGAGTCTTTGCATGATCGCCGCCCATACTCGATTCAAAGTGGCTCGCAGCCCTCGCAAAGTACTGGCGCGCGGCTGTCAAGTCGCCGCGCGTTGCCGACAGCTGGCCCATCATCATCAGCGCATCGCCGATGCACGCGGATTTGAGATCGGGGCCAAATGTGCTCTCGTAGATTTCGAGCGCGCGCGCTGCATCGGTGCGCGCCGCCTCAGCGTCCGCTTGGCGTTCCTCGATGCCCGCGCGCTCCAATAGGACGATAGGAAACTGATAGGCCACTGTCGAGTTATCCTCGAATAGCTTTACTGCCTCATCGGCTAATTTTCGAGCGCCGATTGCATCACCGTTATGCTCGGCAAGCAGCGCCGCCTCCATGCGAAGCACCGCAAAAGTCCAGTGCGAGGGCGGGTATTGAGTGTGCAGCCAATGCTCTGTCTCGGGCAGAAGACGCTGGGCGCTCGCAAAGGACCCCCCCTCCCGGAGCGCCGTTATCCGCTCCCCGGCGGCAGCGGCTTCGGCAGGGTAGTCATGCAATTCGTGCGCGTGCCGCACCGAGTGCGTATAAACAGCTATTGCGCTTGCCGAATCGCCAAGCTGCAGCGCGATGCGTGCCTTGAGGAGCAGCATCAACGGACCGTCGACGTCCTTGATGCCGCGCTCTCGATCGATCGCTTGCGAGCGCAGCAAACTCGCCCCGGCATCAAGCGGCCGTCCGATCTTCCAGAAAAACATTCCTTGATTCGCAAAATGCACCATCGCGGATCTCTGGTGCTCGCGGCCGGCCTCATTGTCCAACTGCTCTTCGCGCGCAAACGCACGCTGCGCCTCGGGAACACGCATGGCACGAGCGTAGGCATTTGCCAGTACCGATAGTATCGATGCCTCGATATACGGACTTGGGACCAGCAGGTCGGGCAGAGTCTTTTGGGCCATTTCCACTTCTGGGAGGCCTGACTGTCCTAGAAATCCCATTACGATATTTTTGGACAGGTAACAAATAATACGCGGATCGGCAGAACCGGTGTCATGCGGAAGCCGATCAAGTGCACTGTTGATTTTTATCAAGCCCTCCGGGGCGTGACCCATTTGTGCCTCGACCATCCCAAGGTGACACGAAGCCCGAGCGCTGGTCCCAACATCGTTCGATTTTTCCCCCATGTCGACGGCTTCGGCAAACAGTTTGGACGCCTGTTCAAAATTGTGTCGATCCTCAAACTGGCCGCCGATGATTTCCATCATCTGCGCGCGGCGCTTCAGCGGGACGCCCTTTGATTCGCGCACGACGGCGAGGCCTCTTAGCAGAATCTGGGTGGTGAATTCCGGGCGGTCCTCCGGCAGCGCCTCGCCCAGAAGGAAGGATGCGAGTCCAGTAAGGTCCTGCGCGTCAGCGACGCCTTCGAGCGCCATATCCCGCTGTTCCCGGGCTTGTTTTGCCGATTCATCGGCGCGAGTTCGCTCTGCAATGGCTTGCTGGGCGGCGCGCGTCGCACGGCGAGCTTGTGCAGCGGCCACCAGCAAGCTTGCGGTCAGCGCAATGACGGCGATGCTGACCAAAGTTGTACCAACCCGATGCCGCTTGACGAATTTGTTGGCACGATAGAGCGCGCTGTCGGGTCGTGCGTGGACCGGCTTGTCCGCCAGATAGCGGCGCAGATCATCCGCGAACGCCTCCGCGGACACATAACGCTCCGCGGGGTTCTTTTTGATCGCCTTGCGCAAAATGTTGTCGAGATCGCCCTCGAGGGATCGGCCCCGAATGCCCTCCAAGCCGGCGACTGTGGACGCGCGAGGCGGATCTACTGTAAGGATCTCGTGCACCAGATCGGCACTCGACTTCGTCCGTACTGAGATCGGATCCACACCGGTCAGCAGCAAATACAGCAGCAATCCAAGCGCGTAAACATCGGTCGCGGTGGTAATCGATTGGCCGAGCAACTGCTCAGGTGCGGCGTATTGTGGTGTCAGCGCGAATCCGTTCGCTCGCGTCAACGCGGCCGAAGCCAAATCGCCGTCTAGAAGCTTGGCGATACCAAAGTCGAGGAGTTTGACCGTGCCGTCGCGCGCTACGAAGACATTGCTGGGCTTGACGTCGCGATGCACGATCAAGTTGCTATGAGCGTGAGCGACCGCTTGCAGGACGTTAAGGAACAGGCGGATGCGATCCTGGATGCCGAGTGCATGTCGGTTGCAATACGTGTCGATGGCCTCACCCTCGACGTATTCGAGGATTAGGTAAGGTTGGCTGCCTTCGAGCACCCCGGCGTCCAACAGTCGAGCGATATTGGGATGATTCAGCCGTCCTAGGACGCTGCCCTCGAGGTGGAATCGCTGCTCTCCGGACTGCCCGATCCACACCGCGTTCACGAACTTGATCGCAACAACGCCCTCATAGCGGCCGTCCGCCCGATGCGCCCGCCACACGCTGCCCATTCCGCCGCGACCGACTTCAGAATCGATGACGTAAGGGCCGACGGGCCGGCCAATCAAAGTCGCGGCCTCCAGCACCCCGACTGGAATCGGCGCGGAACCTTCCAAGAATTGCCCGAATCCCTCCTTCTCGCGCACCGCGAGCAATTTGGCCAATTCGGCTGCCGTATCAGGGTCATTGGTTTTTAGCGCCTCCAGCCAGTCGGCGCGCTCCAGTTCCGGCTTTTCCAACGCTTGGTCGAGCAAATCACTTAGAGTGCGCCAGCGCTCCTGTGTCATCGCTACCATTGCACCTCCTCCTCCCGAAAACGCTGCCTTATCACGGACATAAATCGTATTTTGGGGCCGTAAGGAGACAGGAAACTCTTTGCACGTCAATCGTATCGCAATTTTCCAGGACTCCCTCGACTTGACAAGATACCGACTGGTTGGTACGGTCAATAAATGAGTTCACGAGCTATCGATTTGCCAGCCTCGAGGGGTGCGCGCAGCAAGCTTCTCGATGCGGCCGTGGAGATCATTCGTCAGAAGGGTTACGCCGCAACGTCGGTTGACGAACTCTGCGCCAGAGCCGGCGTGACTAAGGGTGCGTTCTTTCACCACTTTCCAAGCAAGGACTCGCTCGCGATCGCCGCCGCGGATCGTTGGTCGGAGTTGAGCAACGCGCTTTTCGCTGCCGCTCCCTACCACCGATTCGACAATCCGCTTGATCGCGTCCTCGGCTACCTCGATTTTCGAAAGGCAATGCTGCGCGGTGATGTTGCGGAGTTCACGTGTCTGGCTGGCACGATGGTTCAGGAGGCATACGGAACCCACCCCGACATTCGACAGGCGTGCGATGCATGCATCGGCAGTCATGCCGCCGAGGTGGAATCTGACATTGCCGATGCGATGAAGCGTTACCACATCCGCACGTCATGGACAGCCGAAAGCCTCGCGCTGCACACGCAAGCCGTGCTGCAGGGCGCGTTCATCCTGGCGAAAGCCAAGGGCAACGCCGCGGTGGTCGAAGCGAGCATCGACCACTTGCGCCGCTATGTTGAATTGCTGTTTCGTCGTGCGACCAAGAAGGCCAGCCGGAAGAACTGACGATCAATCCTACGGCCGGGTAGTGTAAGGAGAAATGAGTCATGAAAAACACAGCAATGTCGCGCCGGACGATTCTCGGGGCGGGTGCGTGCGCACTGGCCGCGGCGGGCATCCCGCAAATTGCGAGTGCGCACGCGGACAGCGGACTAAGCCCGAAAAGCGACGAGACTATCCGCAAATGGTATGCGGCATGGGAGCAAAAGGATTGGCAGCCGGTCGACGTCCTGTTGGCGGACGACTTCACATTTACCAGCGCAGCCGGTGACGACCACATCAGCAAGAGCGCTTTCAAAACGAAATGCTGGGAGTCACAAATTAATTTTATTGAGCGGTTTGACCTGCAGCGTGTGTTTGGGAGCGGAAATGAAGCGTTTGTGATGTACGTTTGTCGGACCAAGAATGGCAAATCTTTCCGCAACGTGGAGTATTTGCGGCTCAAAGATGACAAGGTGGAGGCCATCGAGTGCTACTTCGGTGCGCAATCCAGCTTTCCATCTGCAGTTAGCACGGGGCGGAAGTAACACCGTGGCAGCTCACCGCTTGTTCAACACAAAATTGGTATTGGGCATGATGCTCTTCTACTAGACACGTCCGAGAACACACGTGAAAGTATTGATAGTAGATGACCAAGCTCATCGGCGAGAGAACCTGATAGGGCTATGTGCGTGCAGGGACGATCTACAAGTGGTCGGCGAGGCCGCCTGTGGCAAGGCGGCTATTGACGCGGCGGACACACTAAACCCGGACATTATGCTCCTCGATGTGGAGTTGCCGGATATGTCCGGCTTTGACCTGTTGCGAGCGGCGGCGGCGGGGCCTCGTCCTTTAGGCATCCTGGTTTCGAACTGCGCCGATCACGCGACCCGGGCCTTCGAAGAAGGCGCATTTGACTACCTAGTGATGCCGGTAGCTGCAAAGCGATTCGAACGGACAATTAATCGCGCCTGTTATCGGCTCAAGCACGCGGAACCCGCGAGCGCTCGCTTCTCTTCGGATTCATCAGAGCCCGGTCGCACAGTGCCGGTTCCACCACGGTTTTTGGTGGGGGAGCGACAGCGGAAGCTATATCCGCTCGATCCAAAGTCAATCGACTACATCGAGGCGGACGGTAACTACGTAACCCTGCGCACCGGCAAAGTGGAATACCTCAGCCGCGATTCGATCAAACGTCTGTCGATGCAGCTGGCGGAGGTTGGCTTTATTCGCATCGCGCGGTCACTGCTGGTGAACGCCGCCGCGGTGTTATATGCAGAAATGGCTGGTCATGGAACATTTGCTTTAACTCTAACCTCCGGTGTTTGCCTGCACTCGAGCGCTGCCTACCGCGATTCGATTCTGCGCATTATCCCGCTGCCGGCCTTGTCGAAGCGCTACGGCGCCACTGCGCCCTAGGGGTCCATTGCCTCTATCTCAGAAATGAATGGGTTCATCACGACGGCGGCTCTGGTCATCCCAAAGTGGTTTCCGCCGGTTTGCGGTGCTGCTAATTTTGAGGGATGAGACTGGCCGATCGTATCGCGCAATGTCGAACTCGGTTCATTGTTCAGAACACGAAGGACGGATCTATCGCGCATTTAAACAATGCGGCCGCGTTCGCCAAAGAAATCAACAGTTGTGCGACGCGATATGTCTTGAGCGATGAGCTGACGCGTTTGTGCACAGCGCTCGCCTATTCGAAAGGCGCGGGTACACTCGCCTGTGCGGACCTTTTGCACGTTCCGGCGGAGCGCGCATGGGTCGAATGGACCGAAGCTCCCTGGCGGGAAGAGCTTGCACGTTACGGTTTCAAAAGTCCTGTTGATTCCGACGGCTCGGGACGGCGGGGCGTCTTCGTTCAATCGACTGCCCAAGGGCGCCGCGGCCTGCTGAGAACGTTCTGGTCAGACAGCGAGTCGCAACTGAATGTGCTTTCCAGCAGCATGGAAGCCTACTTCGATTTGGACACACAAGAAGGCGAGGATCCTGAAACCTTCGGCTGCCGGCAGAGATCGTCAATTTGCGTGTCGGATAATGCTATGGGGCGTGCGGATATCTTGCGACGCTGTTTTCGATTCCGTTTTGAGCGCTCCTGGCAGAATTACTACGAGAAGGCACAGTTGACGCCGGTTCAACTCACTGCTCTTTCTCGTCACGCGCTTGGTACGATAGCGATCGATATACCTGTATTGTTGGCCTTCTTTTTGCTCCTCGCTACTCGTCCTGGCCTGCCGCGCCGGCCTCTGATGCTTGAGCGTCTTAACAGAGCGCGGGCAAGGTCGGGCAAATCGGCGCTTTTAGAACAGATAGAGGTATTTACCCCTCTTCTGCCGGAATACAGATCCGCCTGTATCGGCAATTCTGGGGCATCTCGACGATCGTGTAGGCTTCACCACGTGCGCGGCCATCTCGTGCGACGTGGCAGTAAGCTTTTCTGGCGAGTGCCGCACCTGCGTGGCAGTGCGCGGGCGGGATCCATTCGGAGCCGCACGGTCACTTGGCTCTTCGATCCATCGATTTCGCCATCGCGGATGAGTCGCAATCCGGAACCAATTGCAGCTCAGATGTCTCAAAACGCCGCCGCGGGCTCATCAGACGTTCGACGCTAGCAATGCCCCATGGAGACTCCGCACAGGTACTATGTTTGTCGTCGTGCGGTGGCGTACCGCCGCCATCAGCACGATGGCGGCGGCAGCATGGGCTTGACACGACCCGCGCGGTCCTGCGATGTAGAAAGGACGGAATGGAGAAACCAAACGTGCACGTGGCCGCGAGCTGGTATGAATGTCACAAACTTGCCGCCGGCATCTGGCGGATCCGAGAACCACACGTGCATTCGTTCGCGCGCTGCAATATTTGGCTTGTCCACGGTACCGAGCGAAACCTGGTGATCGATTCGGGGACAGGACTGTTGCCTCTAAGGTCCATTCTCCCTGGGATAGATGACAGACCGGTGGTTGCGGTTGCCACGCACATCCATTTTGATCACGTCGGCGCGCTACATGAATTCTCCGACAGACGCGCACACGATTCCGAGTTGCAAGCCTTCGCTACCATGCCCGATGACGTGACCCTGGCACACTTGTTTCGCGATTTGAACGAACCTGTCACGCAACTGCCGAACACGGGTTGGACGCCAGACCGGTATGGTCTCCGACCTGCACCGATCGGCACAACACTGGCCGACGGGGATCGAATTGATCTTGGGAATCGTAGCCTCTCTGTCATGCACGTGCCCGGACATTCAAGAGACTCCATTGCGCTGTTCGAAGAGCGGACCGGCATTTTGTTCTCGGGGGACGCACTGTACGACGGAGAGCTGATAGATACATTTCCGTCCTCCAATCTCGACCGATATCGCACAACGATGTTCAGCCTGAAGGCGTTGGAAATATCGCTCGGGCATGGTGGCCACGGCCCCAGTTTCAGCAACGCGCGGAAGAATGTGCTGGTGGATGAATATCTCGCCGGGAGACGTGCACAGGGATGCCCGCATGTCGTCCAACCACTATCAGGGGCCTAACGCAAGTGAGTATCCGCGCGCATCGCATCAGTTGCGCGTACGCACTCGGCCTCTGCACACGTAAAACAACGGCTCTCCGTTAGCGACCACTGTCGCATTCCAGTACCGCGCAGACAGTACGGCTGACTTTCGTTCATTCGCCGGCAGCCTTCATCACGCGCCCAGCCGCATTCATACCATTTTCATTCTCATGAGTTGGCGCGCAGCTATCGTCCACCAGATCAGAGCGGCGTTCGATTGCCTTTCCATGTCGCGATAACACAACGGGTGTGTTCGCGCTGCAAGCACGTTGCCACATACGAGGGAGATGACTATGTTTCCAATTCGAATGGCTCTTGGCGCATTCATTGCAAGCGTATGCTTTTTGGGGTTAGGTGGGCGAGTAATGGCGGCGGATACCGACACCACTGCAGCGGCGTCTACAGCCGAGATCGAGGAAATTGTCGTCACAGGCTCGAGCATCGCACAGAATCTCGACTCATCCTCCCTGCCGGTCACCATATTGACTGCGGAGGAGATTGCGAAAACGGGGTTTACTTCCGCGACGGATCTTCTTCAGAGTTTGCCGGGCATGCAGGGGTTCGTGCCTTCGTCGAGTTCGGTGAACGGCGGCGGCGGTGGCATCACCACGGCAGCGGTGCACTCCTTGCCGTCAAAGTACACGCTGGTACTCGTTGACGGTCAGCGCATCGCCGGGTTTGAACTCAGTGCAACCGCCGGTGAGGGATTCGGGGTGAACCTCAATAGTATTCCGCTCGATGCCGTCGAGCGCGTCGAGGTGCTGACAGACGGCGCCTCCGCGCTGTACGGCGCGGATGCCATTGCGGGTGTGGTGAATTTCATCCTCAAGAAGAACCAAACTGAAGGCAGTGTGTTTTACAACGCCTCGATTCCGAGTCAATCCGGCGGTGGTGGCTGGAACGCGGGTCTCAGCAAGGGCTTTGGTGATTTGGCCAATGACGGGTGGAACATTCTTTTCACCTTCAGCCACGACATTCAAGATCCGCTCTCAGCATCACAGCGTCCTGTCTCGAGTCAGGGCGCTTACTTTCCATTCTCATCGAACGGGACGAACTACATATTCAACGGTCGCACCTCCAACACCGAGCCCGCGAACATCATCATTTCCCAGCTGGGGGTGTCGTACAATCCGTATTATCAGGCGAATGGCAATTGCGGCCAAGGTGCGCTGGCGGCGCCGCTCACCGCGGCCGGGAACACGACCTGTCGCTTCAATTACGCGGCGACCGTCGAAGACATCCCGGGATATAAGCGAGACAGCGGTTTATTGAAGGCTACTTTTGACCTTCAGGACGGCGGCCAGGTCTGGGGCGAAGCGGTGATCTCGCAGTTCGACATGACGTCCCAATACGCTCCGCCAGCGCAGCCATTTGGCATCAGTCCGACGGACAATGCGACGCTCTGGAACGCTTACGTCGCACCGTACTTGGCCGCGACTGGCCAGACGGCGACCCAGGCTACTGTCGGGTTTCGCGCGGTGTCGGCAGGTGGGCGCACCGATGACTGGCAGACGAAAATGCGCCATGTTGCCGTGGGATGGGACGGAAGCTATCTCGGATGGGATTTCAAGGCCGCCCTGGTCCAATCCCATGGTGTCCTGACTGATTATGCGGCAGGCGGGTATTTGGATTCCTCCCTGTTTTTTTCGGCCATTGCCAGCGGCGCGTATGATCCGGTCATGAACACGGGCGCGAGTGCGCTTGATTCGGCCGTCCTGAGTGGTCCGTTTTCACAACAATTCTCCGATATCACGACTTTCTCGGTCGGCGCACAACACAGGCTATTCGATCTGGATGGAGGTCCGTCGATTTTGTCGATAGGCACGGAGTTCGACAGATACAAGTATTCAGTGTCATTCAGCTCCCTCATTTTGTCCCAGAGCGGATTCTCGACCCAGCCGGCGAATCCTGACTATCCGATCGGAGGCGACTACGGCCAGGTGCCCTTTGAGGCAGACCGGAATAATTGGGGTCTGTTCGGTGAATGGTTGTTCCCCATCCTAAAAGAGCTGAATGCCACCGCTTCGGTGCGCTTCGATGACTATGCAAAAGTGCACAGCGATACCGTATTTTCGCCCACAGCGAATCCGGCTACCGGCTTGCAGGACCAAATTGCGCCCGCGAACCTGGGCAATACGTTCAGCGACACGACCTTCAAGTTGTCCTTCCGTTACACGCCCGTCGAGATGGTTTCGTTCCGGGGCTCTTACGGAACGGGGTTCAAGGCGCCGAACCTCAACGATATCGCCGGGGCCCTGGTTTATAACGGTTCGACCTCGGGCTCTTATGCTTGTCCGTTTCCTGGATCGGCCGGCTGTCTGCCTGGCAGCGCCCAGTACGATCTCTTGGCCGGACCCAACGGCCAATCAGGCAGCGCCGGATTGAAGCCTGAAACGTCCAGGCAGTTTGGTTTTGGCGTCCGCGTGGATCCTGTGTCTCAGCTTTCAATTGCGTTGGACTACTGGAATGTAAGAATCAAGAATCAGGTCGAATCTCAGGGCATTGCCGAACAGGTCGCCTTCAACAATCCCACCGAGTATAAGAGCCTGTTCGTCAATCCCTATCTCGATCCAGCGGGATATCAAACAATCGCCCTGGAGCAAGTTCCCTTCAACGGCGGTGAGGCGCAATACACTGGCATCGACTTGAATGCCAATTACCACGTCGATCTCGGTTTTGGCAGATTCAATGCAAGCTGGACCGGCACCTACATGCTCAAGCAAGAGTACACCGACGGACCAGGATTACCTGAACTCACCGACTTAGGGGTCTACGGCCCCGATCAGCAGGTGGTGTTCCGGATCATTTCTAATCTCGTGCTGAGTCTGCAAACCGGTGAGTGGGTGAACACGTTTACGACGCATTACAAGTCCGGATACAGGGACGCGACTTACTCGGCTGGCTCCGCAGAGGTGTTCTTGGCGGGTCCCAACGGCACCTTGGGTGCGCCCGTCGATTTCGGCGGTCTACAGGTACCGAGCTATGCAACTTTCGACTGGCAGACCGTCTACAACATCCAAAAGAACATTCGCTTGACGGCTGGAGTCAGGAACATTGCCGACAAGGCTCCGCCCCTATCCTTGCAAACGGGCGGCGGCGGTAACGCAGTAGGATTTGACGGTCGATACTATGACCCGACCGGCCGGACCTTTTACGTGCGGGGGGACGTGAAGTTCTAAGGGACGCCGGCTCACTCGGCGCGCGCCTGCATCAATTGCCTCTGCGCCCTCAGCAAGGGCGTCCGATATTCCGCGCTGAGCGCCGGCTGTCGAGAATGCGCGCCGGCGGCGAGTTCGAGCAGCCGCCGCGCCTCGGGCAGCCGCCGTTCGGCCAGCAGCGCTTCCGCGAGACTGATGCGCGCTTCCGCGAGCCAGACGCTGTCGGGGTCATCAAGACCTTCGCGCAATTCGACCGCACGCTTCAATGAAAATTCGGCATCGTTCGGCCGTCCGAGCAGAGTCAAACTCGCGCCCAGCAGCCGCGCCGCCTGTGCTTCCTGCTCTTGCACATACTGCCGCTCTGGCGAGGCGGCAATGAGGCGCAGCAACTCCTCACCATTCGTCCGCGCAGCATCGATGCGACCACGCTTTAGGTCGGTACGAGCCAGTCCGATCGTGGCCCGCGCAAACATTTCGGGAAAGTGTCCCGGCTCGGGCGGCCAAGCTGCTCGCAGCCGCGCGTATATCTCGGCCGCTTGATCAAGGTGAGCGCCGCCGAGCGCGAGTTCCAGAGCGGCACCGCGCAGCAGACAGCCCGCATAGGCAAAGGACTTCTCGCCGAGGAAACGCCGGTATACATCGCTCGAGAGCGCATACTGTTGTTCAGCTTCCGTGAACTTGCCTTCGGCGGTGAGCACCGACACGAGAACCGACGCGCTGACCGCGTAGCGCAGTTCCCAGTCCTTCTTGGCGGCCAGTTCAGCAAGGTTTTGCCGCAGCAATTTTTCAGCCTCGGCGAGTCGACCGCGGCTGAGCTCCAGGCCACCCAGTGTTTTGCGCGTCTCCGTGGCATCCGATTGGCCCTGGGGGCTGCGCTGTTGACTCGCCAATGCGTCCAGTAGCAGCGGCTCGGCCTCGACCGGCCGCCCGCTGCGAAAATACATCTCGCCGAGACGCGACTGCGCGATCGCGGTGCTGGGGTGATCAGGACCTGCGGATTGGGTCAACACGGAGACTGCCTCGCGCAAGTTCGCCTCGGAATCGAGGTATTCTCGCGCCAAGGCTTGAACGTCGCCCAAGTCGAGCAGGGCCGTGCCGATTGCGAACGAGTTGCCCTGTGCACCTTGGCTGCGTACGAAATCGAGAAATCGCTTTTTCCAGATTTCCGCGTCTCGGTAGTCGTCGGCGAGTTGCGCGTAATAACCGAAGTATTCGAGAACATCGCCGCGCAAGGCGTTTTGTGCATCGACGCGATCCAGGATCTCCAGCGCCTGTTGTAATTGCCGCAGGCCCTCGGCCTTGTCCGCGCTCGCTCCGTCATAGTCGGCGCGTGCGCGTTGAAACAACACCTCGGCGCGCGTCAGCGAATCCTGTTCGCCGAGCACATCCAAGACATTCTGCGCCGAATCGAGTGCGCGTTTTGCGTCGCTGTCGCGGCCCATGTCGATGAGCGCGCGTGCCAGCGGGATTTGCGCTTCGGCCCACGCGTTGGAGTCACGGCCGCCCGCGGTCTTGCCCAAGTCGTCGATGCGCTCTTGCGCGAGTGCGAGCGCGCGATCGGGTGCGCCAAGATCGCTGTAAAGCGATGACAATGTCTCCAGCAGTTCGCCGCGTACCTCGACCTGTTCATGCAATTGCGAGCGAATGCGTTCGGCACCAATATCCAAAAGCTTCTCCGCGGTGACGTTGCGTGCTCCCGCGCCGCCTGGATTCTGCACGCTGCTTTGCTTGAAAATGTCGAGCAAGAACTGCTTGACCGCGGTGGCCTTGCCGGCCTCGACTTCAGCGCGGACTGCCTCGCGGCGCGCTGTCCGAGCTTGCCAAGCGGTCGCCGCCAGGCCTGCGACGAGCACGAGGAACACGAGTGCAAGCGCACTCATCGGCAGCCAATGCCGGCGCGCGAAACTCCCCAGCAAGTAGGCGCGCGCGCCCTCGCGCGCGAGCACGGGAGTGCGGCGCAGATGACGTTCAATGTCATCCGCGAGCGCACGGGCATCGGCGTAGCGTGCTTTCGGCTGCTTGCGCAACGCCTTGGCAATGATGGCATCGAGATCGCCGCGCAATTCCCGGGCGGCAATCGGGCCGCCGTCGAGGACTCCAAGGCTGGGCGGCAGCAGCTTATCGTCGAGCAAACGGCGAACCGCGGCCGCGAGCGGCAAGTCCGACACGTCCCATGGCAGCCGACCGCAGAGCAGTTGATACAGAGTCACGCCCAGACCATAGACATCGGTCGCGGTCGTGATTGCATCGCCCGTGAGTTGTTCGGGTGCGGCATAAGCCGGAGACAGATGTGCGGTGCGGGTGGCATCCCGTGCCGGATCCGCTTGCAGCAACTTTGCAATCCCGAAATCGAGCAACTTCGTGCGGCCGTCCTTGGTTACGAAGATATTCGTCGATTTCAAATCGCGGTGAACGACCAGATGCGCGTGCGCATAGGCGACGGCCTCGCACACCTGAAGAAATAGACCCAGCCGTTCGCCCAGCGCGGACTTGCGCGACTCGCACCAAGCCGCCAGCGTCTGTCCCTCCACAAATTCCATGACCATGTACGGACGCCCATCGATGTGCACCCCTCCGTCGAACAGCCGCGCAATACCCGGATGATCGAGCTCGGCCAGAATCTGCCGTTCGGCGTTGAAGCGAGGGATCGAGGCACCGGGCTCGATGCGGATGAGTTTGACGGCCACCGTCTGCTCGAACTGACCGTCCGCGCGCTGTGCCCGGTAGACTTCACCCATGCCGCCGCGACCGATCAACGCGACGATACGATAGACGCCGATGCGAGTCCCCTCCGGCAGGGTCGCCGACGGCGGTGCGCCGTCGGATGGCCGGGTCTCAGCGATTGACTGCATGGCCGGGTTGTCGAGCAGCTCATCGGTGCCGGCGGTGTGCGCCAGCAAAGACCGCAGCGTCTGCTGCAATTCAGGGTTATCCCTGGTCATGCGCTCCAGCGCGCTGGCCCGTTCATGCTCGGACAGGCCGAGCAACTCGTCGAGCGCTGCTTCGACGGCCGGCCAGTTCGCCGACTCAGGCATCGCACCGCTACCCGGAAAGGTTTGACATTTCGCGGCGCAGCCAGGCGCGGGCTTTGATCCAATCGCGCCGGACCGTGCGGTCGGTCAGCCCCAATGCGCGTGCCGTTTCGTCGTCGCCATAACCGGCGAAAAATCGGCATTCGACGACTTGTGCCAGACGCGGGCTGAGCTGCGCGAGCCGCTTGAGTGCGTCGTTGACCTCGATGAGTTCCTGATCAGCGACCATGCCTATTTCAAATGCCTCGTCGATGGGCACGACGGCAGCTCCGCTGCCGCGTTTGGCGGCAATGCGGTCGCGCGCATAGTTGATCAGGGAGTGGCGCATGGCCATCGCAGCGGCGCGCAGGAAATGGGCCTCGTCATGGAAGCTTCCGGCTCGATGCAGCTTCAGATAGGCCTCATGGATGAGCGCAGTTGTCTGCATGGTTTCGCCCGCGCCAACGCGCCTTCGTTCTCTGCGCGCGGCCCGCCGCACTTCTTCATAAAACAGGGGCATCAGCTCCTCGGCGGTTTGCTTGACCTCCGGCGGAGCGCCGATGTCGCCATTGGCCGCGATTTGGTCGCTCAAAACCCCGCATCCCCTTCGTTTCTGTTGTCAATCTTCGCAGAATCCCGCCGCGATTACAGCTTCGCTCGACATATTGCGCCACCGCCTGTCCGGATTTGGGCGGCTTCCGTGTTCTTAACCACATGGAGGTCTTAATGAAAGCACTGAAGAACTTAGGAATGCGGGGCTCGTGGGTAGCGTGCACAGCGGCCTGGTCCCTGTACGGGGGAGCCGCGCACTCGGCGGACGGTCCATACATCTCGGCGGCCTACAGCTACAGCGGCTACGAAACGCGCTGCGACGGCAGCGCGAGTTGCGAGCGCCGCAGCAGCGGCTTTCGCGTCGCCGGCGGCTGGGCATTCTCGCCTCATTGGACGGTCGAGGCTTTGTACCTCGATGCAGGACGCTTCGACGCGAGCGGCGCGACCTCCGAGGGTACGATTTTCTCCGGGCGCGCAAAAATAAGCGCGGTCGGCGCGACGCTCGGCTACGACTGGGTGTTCGGAGGCGCTTTCACCCTCGGACCGCGCGCCGGAATCGCAGCCGTCAAGGCCAACTTCACGCCGGGTCCACCACCGGCCGTGCCGGGTGGCGCGACGACCACGCAGTTTCTGGGGGGTGCGGCTGCGGCGTGGCGCATCACGGACGCCTGGAGCCTGCATCTCGATTGGGATCATACCCGCGCACGCATGAACCGATTCGACGGCGATGTGAATGTCGCGAGTCTCGGCGTTCAGTTCGGGTTCTAGGAGATCATTCATGTTCCAACGCAACCATTCCAATCGTCGCGGCGCTGTTCGGGCCGCGCTGGCCGCGGCGTTCGTCATTCTCGCCGGCGCGCTGTCCGCATGTTCCGGAAGTGCCGATCCACCCCAACCCCTGGCGCAGCAGCCGCCGCCCGCGCAAGCGCCCGTCATCACCAGCCAGCCCGCGGCGGCCACGGTATCGGTCGGGACGACGGTGAGCTTTTCGGTGGTTGCGTCCGGCACGGCGCCGCTGGCTTACCAGTGGCAGCGCGACGGCGCGGCGATAGCGGGCGCCACGAGCGCGAACTACACGACCCCGGCGACGGTTGCCGGCGACAGCGGCGCAGGCTTCTCCGTCGTCGTTTCGAATGCCGCCGGCAGTGTGACGAGCGACACCGCGATGCTCACGGTGAATGTGCCGCCAACGCTGACCATTACCGCAGAGCCCGCCAGTATCACTGTCGCCAGCGGCGCCGCAGCGGCATTTACCTCAGCGGCTACCTGCAGCGCGGGGAGCGTGACTTGGCAATGGCAACGAAGCAATGATGACGGAGCAACCTGGAACAACATTGCGGGTGCAACGAGTGCGAGCTATACATTCTCGACCGCGAGCACCGACAACGCCGCGGCTTTTCGCGCAGTCGCCAGTTGCGGCGGCGTAGCGGAAACGACGGATGCCGCGATCCTCACGGTGACAACGGCCACGAGTTCTGGCCTCACTGAACTTCCGATCGGACTCGCGCCCTCGATGCCGCTGCGCGGCGCGGCCGGCGTCGTCATCGACTCGGCCGGCAATCTGTACGTGGCCGAATCCTCCGGTAACGACATCCGTCGTGTCGGAACCGACGGCAGCATCACGACGTTTGCGGGCGCCGCCGATCAGTCGGCCGGCTCGGCCGATGGCACCGGCACGGCGGCGAAGTTTTCGCAACCCACGGCGGAAGCCATTGGCAGCGACGGTTCGATATACGTCACGGACACGGTCAACAACACTATTCGCAAGGTCACCTCGGCCGGTGTGGTGACGACGCTGGCCGGGACGGTGGGCGCAAGCGGATCCACCGACGGTCAAGGCGCCGCCGCACGATTCAACACACCGCTCGGCATCGCGTTCGGCTCGGATGGCGCGCTTTACGTCGCCGACGCCGGCAACCATACGATCCGTCGACTGGCGCTGGACGGAACCGTGACCACGATCGCCGGCACGGCTGGCGTCTCGGGGTCTGCGGACGGCGCCGGCGCAGCCGCGAGCTTTGGCGACCTGGAAGGTCTAGTCGGCGACTCGAGCGGCAATCTTTACGTCTCCGACATGAGCAACAACACGGTTCGAAAAGTCACTCTGGCCGGAAGCGTCTCGACGCTGGCTGGGAACGGCAGCACCACCGCGGCCGACGGCACCGGCACCGCCGCGGGTATTCCTTTCCCCGGGGGATTGGCGTTGTCCGGCGGTGATCTTTTCGTTGCCGCGCTCGCGGGTCCGATCCCAGGATCCGGAACCAATTTGGGGCAGGTGCGCCAAATTCATCTGGCCGACGGCACGGTCACGACGATGGCCGGTGTTGCCACCGAGTCGCAGGATCACAGCGGGTCGCTGATTGCTGACGGCACGCCGACTCAGTCGGTGTTCGTCTTCGGTGCCGAGCCGGTTTCCAACCCGATCGGAGACAATCTTGCCGCCATCGCGGTTGCGGCGGATGGCAGTCTGTATGTGAGCGACCCGGACAATTCGTCGCTGCGCAAGATCGATACGAGCGGCGTCACGACGACGGCGGCGCACTCTTCTCTGCAACCGAGCGCGGGAGCGGACATAGTTCACGCCGCGTTTGGCGATAACGGAGACGAGATTTGGCTCGCCACCGATACGGCCGGTAATGTCGTCGTATCCGACAGCGGGGGCGCCGATGTGCGTCGAATCGCCCCGAGCGGCGTGGTCAGTCCAATTGCCGGATTGCACGATGTCCAATCCTATTTCGATGCCAAGGGCAGTGCCGCTCAATTCGGCATGCTCAATGGCGTGAGCTGTGCCTCGGACGGCTCAATCGCGGTCGCTGACGACAGCAATGATGTCATTCGGCAGATCGGATCCGATGGAACGGTGACAACGCTCGCGGGCACAGCGTTGAATTTCGGCACCGCGGACGGCACAGGTGCGGCGGCACAGTTCAACCATCCTACCGTGATGGTGCGTGATTCCACCGGTGCACTGTATGTGGCAGACGGCGCGGGCACGACGATCCGGCGCATTGGGGCTGGCGCCGTCGTGACGACCATTGCCGGTACCCCCGGCGTGCGTGGCTCGAGCGACGGCACAGGCGCGGCGGCATCGTTCAATGAGATCAGGAGTCTCTCGATCGACGCCGCGGATGTCATTTACGTCGGCGATGCTTCGACAGACGTCAGCCGCAACGGCAGCATCCGCAAAGTCACGACCACCGGCGTGGTCACGACCCTGACGTCTGGCGGCGGGCAGCAGCTGGGCCCCGAGGGTCTGGCCGTCGGCAGCGACGGTACCGTGTACGTCGCCGACGTCAACAACAATCAAATCGCGGCGGTCAGTCCTGCGGGCGTCATCAGCACGCTGGTGGCCACTTCAGTGATTGCCCCGATTAAATTGACGGGCGGAATCGTGCTGTTGGCGCCCAACAAGCTCGCTGTCAGCGGCAGCAAGATTTACGACGGGCAGTATTACGGTTCGGTGTACACCGTGACGGTGCCCTGACGTTGGGTGCTCTCGATTCATGTAGACCGCCGAACTTGGTTACTTCTTGGTTTCAGTTTCGCTGACGGCGGCGACTTCGGTCGCGGCGTGCAGCGTCACCAGTCTGGCTAGCAGCGTTGCGGGGAACAGCTGGCCGATGACCGACTCGAGGTTCGCGATGCTTCGAACCAGCGGGTGCAGCGGTGCGATATCACCAAATCCGGTAGTCGTGAGGGTGGACAGGCTGAAATACAAGGTATTCCCGACGAAGGTCCCCTGGTCCATGTTCAATCCCGAAAACGAACCATGCAGCACCAAGGCGCACATGCGATACGCGTTGGCAAACACCAAGGCTATCGACAGATAGAGAATGACGGCGCCCATGATGCGATGGGCGCTGACTTTGCCCGCGCCGAACGCCACGCTGACGACGGCCCAAGCGATGGCCACATCGAATGCCGTCAGCGCAGCGAAGCGCTCCAGCTCGACGATGGTCGCCGCAGTGCCGGTGCGCAGACCGATGGTCAGTGCTATGGAGACGACGAGAGTCAGCGTGATGGCGATCGAGACCCATCGGTTGCGCGACAGCAGCATCACGGCCGCGGCGGCCAGAGCCAATCGACAAATATCCGCGACCAGCGGCGGCAACGTTCCGGTCGAGGCGAGAGGCGCCAGTACGAACATGAGCACAACCTGCAAAGCGAGGACGAAGCTCAGGCCACTTTCTCGTGGCTTGCGGGAGAAAATATTCAACGATGATGGTCGCGGCATTGTGCATTGGCCTCGCAAGAAGGGTTGCAGCAAGCTAGCCCTTAAGGTTCCGCGTTGCCCACCCGGACATGGATCATATCAACTGGCTACCGGCTGAATGTTAGCCCACCCCGAACCTAGGGAGCGACGCTTGCCTAGCTGATTAGAAGCTACGATCGCTCGCCGTTCTCGAGAAACCAAAACCGGCCCGTGTCTTCGTCTTAGAACCGCCAGCCAGCGCCCGCTGAAGTGTCGAGCTCGCCCGAATCGCACCCGTCAAGGTCACGCAACGTTATGCAGATTGGCCCGCCACCAGCGTGGGTGGATTTGTAAGGAGCGTATACTCCGAAGCGCACTAGCCAGCGAACACGTTGTAATCGATCGGGCCGTGCACGTAGCCATACCGCCGATTGCTCGGCTCCGGTCCGTTCTTTTCGTAGTCGGCCTTCAAGAGAGCAAAACGATCGCGCGACAGCTCCATACTTGCCTTGATCGGTTGGATGCCATAGAGCTTGGTGCTGTTGCTGCCGAAAATCGCGGTTTTGATCGGACCGTCGGCGGCGCCAAGTGCGGCGTAACCGAACTTCTTTCGCATGTCCTCTGGGATTTCCAATCGTCGCAGGCCTTCGATCTGCCATTGCGGGGAGCCGGTCCATAATGTGTCGGTGCCCCAGCAGACGTGATCGGCGCCGAGACCCTTGATCAGAATACCCATCAGCGCGGCGCAGACTCTCGGCTGCGCGATCAGAGTCGCGGCGAACAACTGCCCGACATCGCCGTACACATTGCTCACGCCGTATTGCTCTGGTATGTCGGCAAGGTCGCTGGTCCAGGCAACGCGGCCGGCGCGCTCGAACTCGGCCAGCGCCTGTGCCGGATCGCCGCCGACATGGCGATAGGCCGAGTGGTAAATCACGAAGTTCAGTTGAGGCCAGTCTTTGGCCGCCTGACCGACGTCGGCGACGTCGCAAAAGCCGCGCAGGTGCGGATACTGCTTTTCGACCGACGGCGGGAACAGTCCTTTGTGGACGCAGACATTCTTGATGCCCGCCTTGACCATCTTCTCATAGCCCTTGTAGGTGACCTTCTCGTCGTCCATGCGCCACGGATACTTGCTAATCTCTTTGTGGGTGTTGTCTCCGATCGTATAGCCCTTGCACGAGTCCGGCTGCAGCGCGAGCCCGGCATCCAGCGCCTCGAGCCAATCCGGCTGCCCAGGCGTGAAGATCATGTGCGAAAACAGCCGCTTGTAGCCCGCCTTATTGTTCACTTTCTCGCGCGCCTGCGCCATTTGCTGGTTCGTCAAGAACCAATCCCGTGGGATGTCTGAAGGCGCAGAGGAGATCAGTGCAATTTTGGTGTCGCTGTCGAGAAACATCTCCTTCACATAGTTGGGAAACTTCAAATCCTCGATCGTCTGTTCCTTTCCGGTAAGCTGCTTGTTCCACCCGGCCTTGCCGACCGCGGTGCGCATGGCCACGAAGTTCATGAGACGTGTATCGTCGCGCAGAAAGTGCGTGTGCATGTCCACGATGAACTGGCCCTTGAGCGCATCGGCGCGCTCTTGAGCCATCGCAGGTGCTGCCGCTTCCGCGGCCGTTGCCGCAAAGAGCGAGCCGTAGACCTCATTCATCACAAAAAAGGACGCCGCCATGCCCGCGGCAGTTCGGAAGAAGCCGCGGCGATCGAGGCCGTGCTTAGGACCCAGCTCGTCCGCCATGGCGAGCAGGCGCGCCTCGACCTCGCGCTGCTTCTCGTTTTGAGGATCGGGTGCGAACTCGTCGCTCGACACGACCTGGGTCGGAATGGGCGCCTGATGTGGCAGGAGTTCCGCAGGAGTGAGCTCCGCCAATTCACTCTCGCTCAAGAATCCGGTCATGAACGTTTCTCCTGTTGATGACGAGTGGGCCGAGCTTGGATGGACTCCTCGTAACCTCAAAGTTTGTTCGATTGGGCAGCCTACCGCAAGGTGAAACCGTATTGTCCAACTCATCGGACGCTGCCATTTGACGTGCCGCGAGGCTGCCGAATGGGGGTGGCGACGAAGCAGGACTACCTTTTCACGGGGTACCCGAAGAGGTAAGGTTGTCCTTGCCGGCGTCGCTACAAGCACCACGAACATGCCGCACATATATTGGCGCAGCAACGAGAGAATGGTCATGAATAAAAGCTGCTCGCATCTTGGCACCATCAGGAGGGTTAAACCCAGCGCGTGGCTGCGAGGAGTGTCTGAAAACCGGCAGCGCATGGGTTCACCTTCGAATTTGCCGCACTTGCGGACACGTCGGTTGCTGCGATCAGTCGCCCGGCCGTCATGCAACCGCTCATTATCACGCGACAAGTCACTTGATCATCGAGGGTTATGATCCTCCCGAGGGTTGGGGCTGGTGTTACGTGGATGAAGTGTTCTTCGATTTGGGAAACAACACCACCCCACAGGACGGGCCAATCCCGCGTTATTATTAGTCTACGGCGGTTGCGGCAGCCTGGGATAGGCATGGAACACACCAGCAATATCGATCTAAGAGCGGGCTTCCCCATAGCGCAGCTCGCGCAAGGCGCAATCATCAGCGGACGCATCGATGGTGAAGAGGCGATCCTCGTACGACGCGGAAAGGATTACTTTGCCGTCGGGGCGTCATGCACGCACTACCACGGCCCGCTGGCGAACGGATTGATCGTCGAAAATACCATCCGCTGCCCCTTGCATCATGCGTGCTTCAGCTTGCGTACCGGTGAAGCCTTGAATGCACCGGCGCTTGATCCGATTGCATGCTGGCGTGTCGAGGTGATTCTCGACAAGGCTTTTGTTCGAGAAAAGCTTAATGCCCCAAGGGAAGCCGTCGAGTTGGCTGTTGCGCCGTCGTCAAGGAGTCCGACCTCCATCGTCATTGTGGGAGGCGGGGCGGCGGCGGTGGCCGCGGCGGACATGCTTCGTCGCTCCGGGTATTCCGCACCCGTGACCATGGTGAGCGCGGATGATGCGCAGCCATATGATCGCCCGAATCTTTCCAAGGATTTTCTCGCCGGAACCGCACCCGAGGAGTGGATGCCGCTGCGAAGTCCGCAATACTATATCGATCGACAAATAGATCTTTTGCTCAATCAGCGTGTCACCGCGATCGATGCGGTGCGCTCAATCGTGAGTCTCGATAACGGCCGAGAGCTTCCTTACGGTGCCTTGTTGCTCGCAATGGGTGCGGATCCCATTCAGTTGGAAATTCCCTTGAGGGCTGCTGCGCGCGTCTTTTATTTACGTACTTTTGCCGACAGTCGTGCGATCGTGGCGGCGGCCGAATCGGCGAAAGCGGCGGTCATCATTGGCGCTGGTTTTATTGGGCTCGAAGTTGCCGCGTCGCTGCGCGCGCGTGGCATTGAGGTGCACGTGGTGGGGCTCGAACCAGTGCCACTGGAGCGCATCCTGGGTCGCGATGTCGGAATGCTCCTGCGGGGGGTGCACGAGTCGCACGGCGTGAATTTCCATCTCGGCCGATCAGTGAGCCACATAGACGGCAAGCAGGTCACACTGAACGATGGCGCGGTGCTGCAGGCTGATTTTGTCGTGCTCGGTGTCGGTGTTAGACCGGCCATTGCACTGGCCGAGCAGGCCGGATTGACGATCGATCGCGGCATCTCAGTCAACGAATTTCTCGAAACCAGCGCATCGGGGGTGTTCGCCGCCGGCGATATTGCACGGTGGCCGGATCCCTTCTCCGGCGATAGGATTCGCGTCGAGCATTGGGTGGTTGCGCAGCGTCAGGGTCAGGCGGCAGCGCGCAACATGCTAGGTCTTCGCCAACCATTTGCCGTCGTGCCATTCTTTTGGAGCCAGCATTACGACGTTGTGATCAATTACGTCGGGCACGCGGAGAGATACGACACGACGACGATCGAAGGCGCCTTGGAATCTCATGACTGCGCCATAACCTACCGGCGCGGTGAACGTACTCTCGCAGTTGCAACGATCTCTCGGGACTTGCAAAGCCTTCAGGCAGAGCGCGCGATGGAGACATCAGCGCGCTCTGCCGTGCGTGAGTGACTGGCAACATACTTCGATTTTTGAATCAGTCGTGCGATCACGCTATAATTGAGCTGTCGATGGCGCCAGCGAATCAACGATAACGCGCAATGGTTGCCACGTACGCTCGGCTATCGTCGGGAATGGGGAGGACGCAAGACGTGTCACCACCAGAAGTCGAATCCACGGAGTCCGCGGGCACCCCACTGTCGCGGCGCGCGCTCGTTAAGGGACTCGCGCTCGTTCCGCTGGTAGGCGCGGGCTTGCCGGCAAGCGCCAAGCCTTCGGGCGCCCCCTCGGAAGGGGCGGTCGCGCCGAGCGAGCCTTACACGCCAGCCTTCTTCAAGCCAGACGAATGGGCGTTCATAGTCGCGGCCTGCGACCGTTTGATTCCCCACGACGAGCATGGACCCGGCGCGGTGGAGCTGGGTGTGCCGGAGTTCATCGACCGCGACATGCAGACTCCCTACGCCAGCGGCGATATCTGGTACATGCAAGGGCCTTTCGTGGAGGCACCGCGGGAGCTCGGTTATCAGGGGCGCCTTGCTCTTCGCGACATCCTACGCGTCGGACTGGGCGCGGTTGATGCACATTGCCGGCAGCAGTTCGACGGCAAGACCTTCACGGCGCTTGAGCCTGCTCAGCAGGAAGCGCTGCTGAAGTCCGCCGGGTCCGACGAGCTGCAGCTCGAGGGAATCTCCTCTGCGGTGTTCTTTGCCGAGCTGTTGGCGGAAGTGCGTAACGGCTACTTCTCCGATCCCGTGCATGGCGGTAATAAGGGCATGGGGTCGTGGAAAATGATCGGCTACCCGGGTATGCGGGCCGACTACACCGACTGGGTCGAGGTCCGCGACAAACCCTACCCCTTGCCGCCGGTGGACCTGGCGGGTCGCAGAGGCTAGGCCCATGGCAGTTACTCAGCCGAAAGTGGATGCCGTCATCGTGGGCATGGGATGGACCGGCGCCATCATGGCCAAGGAACTCACGGACGCTGGGCTGCGCGTGGTGGCGCTGGAGCGCGGACCGGATCGAGACACACAGCCGGACTTCGCCTACCCGAAGGTAGTCGATGAGCTGGAAGGCTCCGTGTATCGCAGATTTCTCCAGAGCCTGTCCAAAGAAACCGTGACCATCCGTCACAAAATAGGCGATACCGCCGTGCCGTATCGGCAGATCGGTTCGTTCAAGCCCGGCACCGGCGTGGGCGGGGCCGGCAGCCATTGGTCGGGCTGCCATTTCCGTGTTCTGCCAGAGGACCTCAAGCTGCGCACTCTCGTTGAGCAGCGCTATGGGCGCCGCTTCATTCCACCGGAGATGACCATCCAGGACTTTCCGGTCACGTACGAGGAGCTGGAGCCACACTTCGATCATTTCGAACACGTGTGCGGCACCTCCGGCAAGGCGGGTGTGCTCAACGGCGTGCGGCAGGAGGGCGGCAATCCGTTCGAGGGTTCGCGCCAGCGCGAGTTCCCGTTGCCTGCGAATCGCAACTATCTGGGCGCCGAATGGTTCTATAGGGCTGCGCGCGAGGCCGGCTATCACGCTTATCCGATTCCAGCTTCCAACGCCTCGGGGCCCTACGTGAATTCCTATGGTTGCCAGATGGGGCCCTGCAACTTCTGTGGCTTCTGCAGCGACTACGGCTGCCTCAATTATGCGAAGGCCAGTCCCAATGTCTGTATTCTGCCGGTACTGAGGCTGCGCAAGGACTTCGTGCTGCGCACGCACGCGCAGGTGTTGCGGGTCAATTTGGACAAGGAGCGCGCGCATGCTACCGGCGTGACCTACCTGGATGCTCAGGGCCGCGAAGTGGAGCAGCCCGCTGATCTGGTCGTGCTGTGTGCGTTCTCCCTTTACAACGTACACCTGATGTTGCTGTCCGGCATCGGCAAGCCCTACGACCCGGTGGCGAACGGGGGCACGGTGGGCCGCAACTACTCCTACCAAAACCTCAATCGGGTCGTGATGTTCTTCGGTGAAGACGTGCAAGCCAATGGCTTCATTGGCAACGGCGGCGCCGGCACGACCATGGACGATCTCAACGGCAAGCAGCTCGACAGCGCCAAGGCGGGCTTCGTTGGCGGCGGGATCATCTGGGCGCGACAGCCCGGCGCCGGGCCCGTTCGCGGGATCGCTGTACCGCCGGGCACGCCGAGTTGGGGGAGTGCGTGGAAACGCGCGATTAAGGAGTCGTTTCGCCACTCTTTCTATTACGAGGTGCAGGGGGCGTGCATGTCGTACCGCGGCCACTATCTTGACCTCGACCCCACCTACAAGGATGCCTTCGGTCGACCGCTGCTGCGCATGACCTTCGATTGGCACGAGAACGAGATCAAGGCATCGCAATTTCTCGTGGGCAAGGCTCTCGATATGTGCAAGACGCTCAAGCCGAACGCGTTGTCGGGCGATGCCAAGAAGCCCGGCTCGCACTATAACGTCACGCAGTACCAGAGCACCCATACCTGTGGAGGCGCGATCATGGGTACCGACCCGAAGACGTCCGCGCTCAACCGCTACCTGCAGTCGTGGGACGTGCCCAATGTCTTCGCCCCGGGTGCCAACGCGTTTCCGCAGAACAATGGGTACAACCCCACGGGTATGGTCGGCGCGCTGACCTATTGGGCGGCGAAGGCCATAAGTGAGCAGTATCTCAAGACCCCGGGCGCACTAGTGCAGGCCTGAAGGCGCTCGTATGAGACCTGGTGTCCACCGCGTTCTGTTAGGGGTTTTATCGGTGTTCGTGATATTAGCGCTGGTAGCCGCGTTGCTTGTGCTGGTGCCGACGCGCACGCGGGTCATCGCCGCCGCAGTCGAAGCGGATTCCGGTTTGATTGAGCGGGGCCGCTATCTGGCCGTGGCGAGCGACTGTACCGCCTGCCACACGGCGCGCAACGGAGCGCCGTTTGCAGGCGGCCTGCCAATCGCATCACCGATCGGCGTGATCTTCAGCACCAATATCACGCCGGACCGTGAGACTGGCATCGGCGCGTACTCGCTCGCCGACTTCGACCGGGCCGTACGTCATGGCATCGCGCCCCGCAACAAAACGTTGTATCCGGCAATGCCGTATCCGTCCTATGCGCACATGACCGACCCGGACATCGTTGCGCTGTATGCATTTTTCATGCATAGCGTGTCGCCGGTTCGCGCGCAGAACCGGCGTGATGAAATTTCATGGCCCCTCTCGATGCGCTGGCCGCTGACGATCTGGCGCAAGACATTTGCGCCGAATCCAGATTCCGTCGCGTTCGATGCCGCGCGCTACCGGGACCCGATCGTCGCCCGCGGCGCCTATCTTGTGCAGGGACCTGGCCATTGCGGAAGTTGCCATACGCCGCGAGCCCTCACCTTGCAAGAAAAGGCGCTCAACGATACCGGTGCATCGTATCTGGACGGCGGACAGGTGATCGACGGCTGGTTGGCGGTAAACCTACGAGGCAATCCTGCGGACGGCCTCGGGGGTTGGTCAACGGAACAGATCATCGACACGCTTCGCAGCGCGCGCGATCCTGAGCATGCCGTGATCGGTGACGCAATGAGCGACGTCGTGGTGCACAGTTCGCAGTATCTGAACGACGCAGACCTGCTGGCGGTGGCTTCGTATCTGAAAACGCTAGCACCCGATGCGCACCCGGCGTCCTCGTTTGCGGCCGATCCCACCACCGCTCGCGCGCTGGCTGCTGGAGACGAAGCCGATCGGGGGGCTCAGCTGTATGACGACAGCTGCGCCGCTTGCCATCACAGCGACGGTCGTGGCGCAACGCGTGCCTTGCCGGCTATTGCCGGCAACTCATCTGTTCTGGCAGCCGATCCGACTTCGATCATTCGGTTGATTCTGCAGGGCAGCCAACTTCCCGGTACAGCCGCCGCGCCTTCGCCACTCGGTATGCCCGGTTTTGGCTGGCGCTTGTCCGACCAGGAGGTGGCAGAACTCGGAACCTTCATTCGCCAGAGCTGGGGTAATCACGCGCCGACGATCAATGTGGAACAGGTGTATCACCTTCGTCAAACCTTGGCGAGGTCACCCATGGATTCGCCCCCACGTCAGTGAAGAAGGCTGCGCAGAATTGGCGGCCTATGACGGGGTATCACTGAACCAATGAAGGTTGAGCCGCCTTGCGCAGTTGCCACTAGACTTGTGGGACGTAATGCGGGAACGTTGCGGGCGTTGCGATAACGTGATGCTAGGACGATGCTAGGACGTATGCACTTGTCTGACTCTACACCCCAACGCCGCTCACAGCTCGACTTCCTGACCCACATGACGGACACGCTCGCTGCTGGGACCATCGAGCTGCCTGCCTTTCCGCAAGTTGTCATCAAACTGCAGGAGGCTTACAAGAATCCGAACTACACGCCGCAGATGGTTGCGCGTCTCATCTCGGCCGAACCGACGCTCGCCAGGCGCCTCCTAGATATGGCCAACTCTGTTGCATTCAACGCGACCGGCCGGGTGATCATCGACTTGGGACTCGCGCTGACCCGCCTCGGCGCTCAGAAGGTCTACGGGGTCGTTCTCGCGCACGCAATTCAGGATATCCGACGGAGTGAGTCGCTGCATTCCATTGCCGGGCGCATGGATGAGCTGTGGTCTGAGAGTGTGACGGTCGCGCATTTTTCCCAAGCGGTCGCCAAACGAGCGTCGCTCCCGACCCCCGATGCATTTGCGGCGGGTCTGCTCCACCTGATGGGGCGCTTGTACATTCTGGTGCAGTGCACAGAGCAGGAGCCATCGAGACATCGAGTCGTGTTGAGTGATGATCTTGTCGATGCATGGCACCCGGTGATTGCCAAGGCCGTCTTGAGGAATTGGCGGATGAGCGAAGAAGTATGCGAGGCAGTTGGTGCGCAGGCGGAATTACTAGTGCGGACAGGAAATGCGACACTTACCGACGTTCTTGTTACCGGCATCCGCCTGGCGAAGCGAATGAAAAACTCTTACGACACCCCCAGCCTCGGCGCCGGTGGCGTTCTGGCACGGCTGAATCTATCAGTCGAGGAGTGTCATAGCCTCGTTGACGAGGCGGCGGCGGAAGTAAGGGCGCTTGAGCGCGCCCTGCGTTCGTAGCTAGACATCTCGCCGGCTTTGAGGAGCACAGCATGTCCCCGACTTTAGCCGACGCCGCGGTGAATGGTCGAACCGTCGGTCCGCACTGCGTGATCGAGTCGACGGATTCGCGCTAGATCCACCGCAAATGTGCGGTAGAACATTGTCGCTGGCGCCCGGATTGATAGCATCAAGGAGCTATTTTGCTCGCGGAGACCGCGTAACCGTGAATCGACTCTTCATTTCATTTTTGGCGCTTAGCGTTGCTAGTTGCGCCAACCGTCGGGCATGATTGAATGAGGCCAAAAGTTACGTTCTCGATAACTGCGACAGATGAAGCCGCGATCATTAGTTTTGAGTTTGCGTTATCGAATAACCCTAAAGCCGTGGCTTTGCTGATAAACAAGTTGATGGGCGAAATTGCCAGAATCGACAATAATAGGCCCATGGACTCCTTCGCCCGTGAATTGCATCGGAACCGGGAAATCGTCAAAGCGGTCGATTCTATAACTTGGGTGTTGAACTATAAGTTCTTGAATCCAGACTTTCCAAAAGCGCTGATTCGTGCCTTAACGCCGTTCGCCGTCGTTGACAGTGCGCTCCTGAATTAACTGGAGGTCAGTGCGTGAGCCTTCTTGATTTGTAGCGGCAAGCTCCAAGCGCCTTTTGCCAGCAGCAGGCGACTTCGGGATCGAAGTGATGATACCGAGCGTCATGCTCAGGAGGATGAGGAGGCGCTGTCAATCGGTGGCGATGAAATCATGGCTGCATTAGAACCATCGTAGTTTGATGCGCATGCCTCAGAATGTCCCTGAAGAGCTCAGTAGGACCATTGCAGCGCTTTACCGGTCCGAATCGGGCCGGATTCTTGCTACGCTGGTGCGCCTGCTCGGGGATCTTGATGTCGCCGAAGAGGCCATGCACGAGGCCTTTGCCGCTGCTTTAGTCACGTGGTCTGAAGCCGGCGTACCGGATAAACCGCGGCCCTGGCTCATTTCAACCGCACGCTTCATCGCTATAAACGGAATGCGCCGGCGGGCGCGCTTCGACAGCGCACAGATAGACCTTGCGCTGCACCTCGAGGCGCGCATCAATGAGGCGCCTGAGGAGGATGAAGAAATCGAGGACGACCGTCTCCGTCTCATCTTTACTTGCTGCCATCCAGCGCTGCCGCCGGAAGGACAGGTAGCGCTCACGCTGCGTGAAGTTTGCGGCCTGACAACAGAGGAGATTGCACGGGCATTTCTCGTTCCGCCGGCGACGCTCGCGCAGCGCATAGTGCGCGCGAAGGCCGTCATCCACGATAAGGCTATTCCTTACCAGGTGCCCGTATCGCAAGAATTAGCGGCAAGATTGGGCGCCGTACTTCAAGTCGTGTATCTGGTCTTCAATGAAGGCTATTCAGCAGGGACAACAGGCGCCGAACTGAGTCGCGAGGCGATCCGCGTGGGCAGGCTACTCGTCGACCTGCTTCCAGAGCCCGAAGTGATGGGCCTCATGGGGCTCATGTTGCTGCAGGAGTCGCACCGCGCCGCCCGAAGCTCTCCTGAGGGAGACTTGATCTTGCTGGACCAGCAGGATCGTTCTTTGTGGAATAAAGATCAGATCGCCGAAGGCACCTCGTTCACCGAAAGCGCTCTTGCATCGCGGCGTTTCGGTGCCTACACCCTGCAGGCGGCCATTGCGGCAGTTCATGCCGAGGCTTCCACGTCGGCATCCACCGACTGGCGCCAGATCATACTGCTCTACAACCGGCTGGTTCATATTCAGTCGTCTCCCGTCGTGGAACTCAACCGCGCAGTTGCCATCGCCATGTGCGAGGGGCCCGAGCAGGGACTTCGTCTCATCGACGCCTTGCTGGCCCGCGAGGAACTCGCCAGCTACCATCTCGCGCACGCCGCCCGGGCGGACTTGTGCCGCAGGCTGAGAAGGCTCGCCGAGGCGCGTGATTCGTATGAGAAGGCCTTGGCCCTGGTTCGGTGCGAGCCAGAGCGTCGGTTCCTCGCAGGGCGGCTGAGGGAGCTGCAATAGAAAAAAATTGGCTCGGCTGTCGATTTTTCCCTGTGCCCGGCGACTATAGATAGAACGAGCCAGCGTGCAAGATTCCGCCGCTGGCCCCCAACAAGAGGAGACCGGCGATGAAATACATCTGTTTGGGATACATCGAGCCAGGAAAATTCGAAGGGATGACCGAGGACGAGCGACACGCAGTGCTCGACGAATGCTTTGAGCACAACGACCATCTGCGCGCCAACGGGCATCTTGTTGCCGAAGTGGGTCTTCAGCCCCCGGAGACCGCGTTGACCCTGTACTGGAAGAACGGCAAAGTTGCGACCACCGATGGCCCCTATGCGGAGACCAAGGAACAGCTCGGCGGCATTCAAATCCTTGAGGCGCGAGACCTCAATCACGCCATTCAGCTTATCTCACAGCTTCCAGGCTTCAAGTATGGACTTGGACCGATTGAGATACGGCCAGTTGCGGATTTGAACGAAATGATGAAGGAGAGCGAGCAGCGACGGGGAAAGGAGACCTCGCGATGAGGGCGGCCACTTGGAAACCAGTCACCATTATCACGGCCTTGGTGCTGGCAATTGGCATTTGTCTCTCTGCGCCGCAGGTCGTCGGACAGTCGGATAAATATCCGACAATGGCACCCCTCGACCAATACCTGATGGAAAGGAATGCTGAGATCCTGCTGGCGCGTAGCGCCGCTCCCGATTCCATCTCCCGCGACGCGACGATTTTGGTCCTGGGACGGCAAGGCTATGAAACAGCTGCCCGAGGCAAGAACGGGTTTGTATGCCTGGTGGAAAGAAGCTGGATTGAGCAGTTTGACGCGCCTGAGTTCTGGAATCCGAAGGTGAGAGGCGCCGAATGCCTGAATCGCCAGGCTGCGCGATCGATATTGCCGATCGCCAGTCTGCGGACGACGTTGGCGATGGCCGGCCACTCGAAGGCGGAGATCTTGTCGGCCCTTAAGGCGGCGTTCGAAAAGAAACAACTGCCGGATCTTGAAGCCGGCTCTTTCGCATTCATGATGTCGAAGTCGGCATATCTATTCGATGCAGGGGATCACAACGGACCACATGTGATGATTTTTACTTCGCTCGAGGACGGTAAGGATTGGGGGGCTTGGGTATCGGGCTCGCCGGTTTTTTCCGGTCCTCACTGGTTCTTATCGTCGAAGGATCCGTCCCAGTCGAAAGGGCTGCCGCCGATTCTCGTGTTCGCAATTGCAGTTGCAAAGTGGTCCGACGGAACGGTTGCGCCCGTGCATCAAGAGTAGATGACCATGAGGCAATCGAGACATGCCACACGCTCGGTATGCTGCGCAATATGGCGGGGCAGGTTTCTGGCCTGGGGGTGCGGAGAGAAGCAACGTTGTATTATCAGCATGAGCGCACCCACAACAACACCGCGGAGAGTGTTCCCGTGAAATCCACGATCTTTCGAAGTTTCGCAATCTTCCCAGCTGTTTTTGCAATGTTTGGAACTCAATATGCGACAGCTCAGTCGGGCTCGACACCCTGCGGCCTGCTCACATCCGCACAAGTGAGCGCTGCCGTGGGAGCGGCCGTGGGCAACGGAGAGCCGATCGCCACCACTGGCTGCACCTGGTCTTGGGGCCGCGCCACGACGACCCTGTCTTTGTGGGATGCGAGCAAGTGGAATCAGATGAAGTCGGCGACGCTCGCGGGAGTGACGAAGAGTTCCGTCTCGGGACTCGGCGACGATGCATTCTCCGCGACGATGGGCACGAGTAAGCAATTCGCAGTGCTGAACGTAAAGAAGGGTGCCACGGTTTATATTTTCAAGGTCTACGGAGTCGACAGCCCTTCCGATCAACTGTCCATCGAGAAGACACTCGCCGCGGACGTCCTTGCCACGCTATCACCTTAGTCTTGGGACCTCGCATGTCGCTAGCGGTATCCCGTGAGTACGGGCCGTAGGCACTATGAGTCGATCGGCAGGATCGCCATGAAACGCGCGGGTTTATGAGCGCGAAAGAAGGACCTGAAAAGCTATATGAAATTGCCAGTGATCGGGTTACGCCTTCGCAGAAATTCGCGAGCATTCCGCTCGCATGGTATAGGGCAGACGTTCTCGTTCATGGCGCAACCGCACATAAAGCGCGGCTCCCTCGTATCATTATTCGGCAATTGGCGGCGACCATCACAAGCGATTCAACTGGTCTATCCGGCAAACCGGCATTTGAGCGCCAAGCTCACGGTGTTTGTCGATTGGGCCGTTGAGAGGTTTGCGGGGCAACTCAGCTAAACCTGCGGATCCGGCCAAGAGGGTGGTCAGGTCGGATCAAACAGAATGGAGATTTACGAAGTGGGGGAGCGAGCGATGATGCAGAGAAACCCGATGTTGAGAGATGAGGCCGGCAAGGGCGGCGGCCGGCGCAACGAGCCCAAGAACGTGCTGGGCGATCGACTCGAAGTCTGCTCCTTGAGCCCGATGACGGGTTTCTTTCGCGACGGATGCTGCGACACCAGCCGCGAGGACATCGGCAGCCACACCGTGTGCGCCGTCATGACCGCGGGATTTCTTGAGTATTCGAAGTCCTGCGGCAATGATCTCTCGACGCCGGTCCCGGAATTCGGCTTTCCGGGACTGAGGCCCGGTGATCGCTGGTGTCTGTGCGCACCTCGGTGGCAGGAAGCGCTGCAAGCGGGGCGTGCGCCGCGCGTGGTCTTGCGCGCTACCCATGAAGGTGCCTTGAGCTACTGCTCGCTCGCGGACCTCAAGCGCTCGGCAGTCGACCTCGATTGACTTGCCGCTCTTGCCGTCCAGGATTGACGATGTCGCGCAACTGCGATCAGCCCGTTTCCAGAGCCAGTGTTTTAATGTCGTTGAACATGACTTGAGGCTGCAAAAAGGAGAGCGTGTATATTTCCCGTACCTCGCCGTGGGCGTCGATCAGAAACATTTTCAGCATGTGGTGCAACGTGCGCGCTGCATAGCCGTTCGCATCCATTTCCACGCTGACGTCCTGGCCGAAATCATCGAGAACGGGTAACAGGTCCGGCACGCGGCGCGCCGTCAGGAAGCGCCAGTCAAATTGTGGATCGATGGTAAATTCTTTGCTATAGCTCGCGATGACTTCAGGCGTGTCATGGGTGGGATCCAAGCTGACGCTGACGAAACGCACCCGCTTCGCGAGCGTGCGATCGCCTCTCACGCGATCGCGCAAAGCGGCAAGCGTCGTGTGCGCAAATGGGCATCCCAAAGGATCGACGCAGTAGGTATAAAAAAAAGTCAGGAGAGTGATCTTGCTTCGCGTGAGTGCCGAAAGCTTGACTGAATGACCTGAACTATCGAGCAATATGGCATCCGCAACACGTTGGATCTTCTGAAGCTTGTAACTACCCGCCGGTGGTGGCACGAATTCCATGCGTGGCGCCGTCGCCTTGCCCGGATCTATACCGGCGCATGCCACACCAGCGATGCCGGAGAAAGACAATACTCCGGCTACAATTTTAGACAGTGCGCCGAGCGGACGCATCAGCGCACGGATACACCCGTGAGCGACGCCACGCGAGGCGGGTTCGCCGTGAACTTCATGTGATGAGGACGGCCGAGTTGCTCCTTGGTGAAGTCAATTTCGAACGCGGGCGTGAGCTCGTGACCGTCCCAATGAAATGCGCGCAGGAACTGTTCGTTATCTTTGCCCTGTTTGTCCCACTTCGACAACAAGCTCGAGGTAATGTAGACGCGGCGACCATCCCAACTCTGCGACACCATGTTCACTTGGGTACCGGTGTGCTTGCTGTAGGTCTGCTGCGGATGTTCAGGGTCGGTGAGATCGAAATAATGAGTCGTGCCGTCCATGAAGGTGTTTACCCACAGGCCCTTCGCATCGGCTGTGATCGAAATATCAACCGGAAGAGGAATCTTGGCCGGATCGCCAATCGCGGCGACGTCCTTCGCCTGCCAGGCGCCTTGGGCATTGCGGCTGACGAGCCACAATTGCGAGGTCAGGGCTGTGGCCGTGATCGCCCAATCTTGGCCCTCAGCCAAAGCCCAGCGAATCTCCAGCGGTGCTCCCGGCACAGCAAGGATTTGGTCCGGTTGCATGGTCTTTAGATTCCACATCACCATGGTATTGCCGAAATGTTTCATGGCTTCAGGATCCTTCATGAGCTCGCCGAGATCGCGCATGTAATTGTTCCAGCCAGCGAAACTCGAGGTCAGAAGGGCATTCTTAGCGGGATTCACCGCAATGTCGTATCCATAGCCATCGCCCTTGATCCGCTTGATCGCGGATGTCGGCATGTCGTACTTGGCGACGAAATCGCCCTTGTTGTTGTAAACCGACATACCGGTGACGCCACCCTTGTCCGTCGCGTTCGACAGATTGCCGATCAGCATGCGGCCGGGCAGTGCGTAAAACGTGTGCGGTCCAAGGAAGCCGCTCTTCGCTGGCAAGTTATCGATCGTCTTGACCAGCCTCGGATGGGATGGGCTCGTGCCCACATCGAAGACATAAATCTTGCTGTCATCAAGGCCGCCGGCCCAGATATATTTACGATCGTCCGTGAACCCCATGTGATGTGCTTCACCGCGACCGCCGACGGAAATCTTGTGAATCACTTTCCCGTAAGTCTTGGACGTGGGATTCGCATCGATGGTCACCAGTTTGTCCGATCCATCGCCCATGCCTGGCACTCCGAGGGTCCACACGTGCACGAAATCCTCCTGACCCTTGATCAGGCCGGACATGTAGGGCGAATTGCGAGTCTCGTCGGCGTGCGACGCAATCCCGACGCTCATGATTGCGGCAATGCAAAAGCTGAATATCAGCCGGCTGTCGATTTTCATCATTCTTCTCCCTGAGTCATTGGCGCAAACTGCGACTATCACGCGGGAAAAGCAAGACCGAAATGATCGGCGCTTTGTCCCGATTGCCTCTAGAATCCCCCGGTCAACCGAGACAAATGTCCCGACTCAGGGGGATATCGACTCGATGAGGCCTCGCCAACACATTCGCTATCTCAAGGCGTCCGATGGGACGCGGTTGGCGTGGGCGGAATCCGGTGCCGGGCCGATCGTCGTCAAAGCCGCCAACTGGCTCACGCATCTCGAATACGAATGGGAGAGCCCGGTCTGGAAGCACTGGATCCAATTCTTTTCTGCGCAATATCGCTTCGTGCGCTACGACGAGCGAGGATGCGGCATGAGCGATTGGAAGGTTGGCACGCTATCCCTGGATCAGTGGACGGCTGACCTTGAATCGATCATCGAGGCGGCTCGACCCGCTGCTCCCGTAACATTGCTGGGGATTTCACAGGGTGCCGCGGCATGCATCCGTTATGCAATACAGCATCCAGAACGCGTTGCCCGTCTGATCCTTTATGGGGGCTACGCGCACGGCGCATTGAAACGTGGCACGCCTGCGCAAGTGTCGGCGCACCGCGCGATGATCGAGTTGGTCCGCGTCGCGTGGGGACATGACAACCCCACATTCCGGCAGGTCTTCACATCGCGATTCATTCCGGGCGGAAGCCGCGAGCAGCTCGATTGGTTCAACGATCTCTGCCTAAAGTCGGCGGTTGGTGAGACCGCCGCCCTCCTTTTCGAGGCGCGTGCCGCGGTGGATATAGAGGAACTACTTCCACAGGTACGCACGCCGACCTTGGTCCTGCATGCGCGCAATGATGAGGTAGTCCCGATTTCAGAAGGTCGGTTGCTTGCCGGAGGGATTCCAGGGTCAGAGTTCGTCGAACTCGATTCGAGCAATCATGTTCTACTCGAGCGAGAGCCGGCGTGGCAGCGATTTTGTGACGCTGTGCGATCGTTCCTGCCACCGAACGCAGCGGCAACTGATTCTGCGTTCGCATCCCTGTCGCCGCGTGAACGGCAAGTGCTTGCGCTGCTGGCCGAGGGGCTAAGCAACGCGGACATTGCCGAGCGAATGCATATCAGCGATAAAACGGTCCGCAATCATGCATCCAATCTCTTCGACAAGCTCGGCGTTTGGTCCCGCGCGCAGGCAATAGTGTTCGCGCGTGACCACGGATTCAACCGTTGAGAGGAATCAAAAGGATTAAATCCTATTGCCGCCCGGAGACCTGTCCACCCCAACTTCCACCAGCCGAGCGCCGACTTACGTGATGCCGAATTGCGATTTCATCCACCTGAGGAAATGCGCGTCAGCGCACTGCTTGGTCCACAGCATCCAGTAGCAGTTCGGACCTTCCACCTTAGACGGGAACGGGGCCACCAGCGCGCCCTGCGTGATGAAGTCCGTGAAAAGATCGGGCGACAACAACGCGGCGCCGATCCCTTGAACCGCGGCCTGCGCTTCGAGTTCGTAGTTGGGAAATCGCGCGGCAACAAATCGCGGCTTGGCGTTCGGAACACCGGCCATCTTGAACCACTCTGTCCAGCGCGAATCTGGAATCAAGGGCACGCGCAACAGCTTCTTCACCGTCATCCGGCTGCCGGGCGGCGCCCACTTCGGACTCAACATCGGCGTGCCGTCATCGGGAAGCAATCGCACCGACTCATGGCCCAGCCACGGACCGCGTCCGCTGCGAATGGCGACGTCGAAAGAACCCTCCGGCGACAGTGACTGTGTCGCGTCGAGCGCGATAGCACTGGCGCCTGACAAGGTCTGATAGCTCACCAGGCGCGGCACCAGCCAGCGCGCGGCAAACGTCGGCGCGCATGTGATGCGCAGCGGGTGCTTGATGCGACGACAGTCATCGACCGCTGCGTGCACCAGCTTGAGGGCCTCGTTGATACGTTGTCCGAGTGCCCGCGCGCGATCGGTGGTGGTCAGCTTGGGTCCGTGACGCCGAAACAGAGTCACACCGATTTGCGCTTCGAGGGCGCGCATGCGCTGGCTGACGGCCGTCGGCGTGATCCCCAGCTCCGCGGCGGCGCGCGAAAAATTCCCCAGCCGCACGCAGGTGGCAAGTACGCGCAGAGATTCCAGGGGCGGCGGAGTTTTCGGCACGCCTCATTTGAAGCTGAGCTTCAGATCAAGGTCAAGAACTATCGTTATGCGACTGAGCGCCGTGGGCCCATTATGTGAGGGATCGCGCCGAGCGTGAGCTGGGCGTTCAAATCACGCGAATCATGGACGGAGCATCATGCGTCAAAGCCGAACGAAGATTGCCAAGTGCGCCTCAATGGTCGCACCTCTCCTTGCCATTGGGCTGGGCCTCCCCGCGCCGCGAGCACCAGCGGCCGATTCGCCGCCGGCCGCGAGCGCGGAGCGCAACGGCCAATATGACTTCGACTTTCTCTTCGGACGCTGGAAGGTGCACTTGAAGCGCAAGGTAACAGGAACCGACCGCTGGACGGAGTCTGACGGCTACGGGATCTATCGCAAAGTCTGGGGCGGTCGCGCTAATCTCAACGAGTTTTTCACCGAGAGTCCGAACGACCACCTAGAAGGACTGACGTTGCGTACCTACAACGGCGCAACGCATTTATGGAGTCTGTATTGGGCGAACAGTCGCGACGGAATCTTGTCGAGCGCGCAAGTTGGCAAATTCGATCGCGGCCAGGGCGAGTTCTATGCGCTGGACAACTCCGACGGCAAGAGCACCCTGGTGCGCTACGTCTGGTCCAAGATCACACCAACTTCCGCGCATTTCGAGCAGGCGTTTTCGGAGAACGGCGGCAGGAGTTGGGAGGTCAACTGGATCTCGGACATGACGCGCGTTGGAGATGCCGAGGACGCGACCTCGTCGGGCGCGGGAACTGTAGATGAGCAGCCCGGGCAACGCGACTTCGAGCCGCTGTTGGGGCGCTGGAGTTTTCACTTGAAGGTACGGCCGGCTCTCACCGGCTCAAGTCAGTGGGTCGATTACACAGGGCTCGGCGAGTGCGCGCCGCTCTGGCACGGCCGCGCCCAGCTCGACACGATCAATTTAGAGGGTCCCACGAAGCACATCGAAGGTCTCACGGTGCGGCTCTTCAATCCTAAGACGCACGAGTGGCGCCTGTATTGGGCCAACAGCAGGGACGGACTCGTCGTGGTGCCGCAGATCGGACAGTTCAAGGCGGGTCATGGCGAGTTCTACGCGCAGGACGTGCTCGATGACAAAAGTGTCCTGGTCAAGTTCGACTGGTCAGCGATGATGTCCAAATCCCCACATTTCGAGCAATCGTTCTCGAACGACGGCGGCAAGAACTGGGAGGTCAATTGGATCTCGGACCAGACCCGCGTCAACTGAACTTACGGGGACCTTTTTTTTACTCCCGCGTTATTGTCTTGCCGCCAGCATTGGGCTCGTCCGTTGGCATTTCGTTGAAACCGGGGACAGGCCACAAAGCTCCGTCATCGCTTGACACGAAGTTGGGCTGTGCGACGTTCGACGTGTAGACTGGCTTTTCGTTCGGCCCAAGCTTGGGAGGGATTGGCGTGTCAACGTTTCAGTCTTATCTATTAGTTTACCGACACCGCTTCGCTGCAATCGGCGCGGTTTTTGGGCTGAGCATTCTTGCTCTTCCAGCTGTCGCCAGCGACCATGGTCCTGCCAAGATCAATCCTACTCAGATCCTCAACAACCCAGGAACCCCGACTGGCTATGAGGGAGCCGGCTCTGGGGGATCGGCCTATGACAACGGCGGCCCGGTCGGCAATTTGTACGCCTACGATGGCGGCGGCGGGATAGGCTCTGGTGTCGCCACTGGCACAAGTTCGGGTGCGACTCCAGCGGGGGGAACCTATGACGGCGGAGGCGGCTCCGGCGGTTCGATCTCCACCCCTCAAGGTGGCCCAAACGGCGGCCCCGTGAAACAAACCACCAAGGACGTCGTCGGCTATGAAGGTGGTGGCGGCGTCGGGTCATATGACGCTGGCGGTCCCGAGGGGTGAGGGACACGGCGCGCGTTCAGCAATCAATCAGAGGGAACGTTTGCGTTGGACTGGCACTCACTTCGCTAATCTTCGCTGGCGGGGCCAAAGCCGTATCCGAAACTGATTGGTTCGTTTGTGCTAACGGCGGGACGCGCGCGGTGGTGGCCTGCACCCAGATTCTGAACGCTTCCGGCGAACCCGTTTCGAGCCGTGAATATGCGCTGGTGTATCGCGGCAACGCCCACCTTGCAGCAAAGGATCTGGACGCCGCAGCGACCGACTACGGCGCCGCCCTCAAGGAATCATCGCCGCTGGCGCACGCCGCCTATGGTCTGGGTCTAATTTATAAAGAACGCCAGGCTTGGCCGAACGCCATCGCGGCGTTCACGCAGGCGGCCTCAAGCACCGCGGAGGATGCTGATTCAGACCATTTCAATTGGGAGTCGGTGGGAACCTTCAAACAACTGCCCCTCTCTGAACTCGGCTACGCTCTATACAAGAACGGCCAAGCCGAGCAGGCGCTAAATCCGTTGCAACGTGCAGCGGCGGCGTGCCCGAGCTGCGCCATCGCGCCCCGCTACCTCAGTTATGCGCTGGCGAACCTCCACCGCTTTCCCCAAGCGCTGGCCGCCGCCAATCAAGCTATCGAACTTGATCCGCGGGCGCCTGGAAACTTCTTCGCGAGGGGAGTGGCGAAGGCCTTCAGTGGCGATGAGAACGGCGCCCTGAGTGACTATGACGAAGCGCTCCGCCTCGATCCAAGTTTCACCCAAGCCAGCGAAGCGAGGATTCGGGCGCTTGGGCGAGCGGCTCAAGCGCCGCGTCCTGCAGCCGACGCTGCCGAGATCGCAGCGCTTGGGCGATCGCCGGCGCTCGAAGAGAGTGCTTTACGCGCCCTCGTGTCGGGAACGACTTGGCGAGGATCACAAGGGCTCTGGCAAAACACTCTCGAACTTCGCGAGGACGGGTCGCTGCGCCAGAGCCTGAACGACGGGCAAATCAATGTTGAGAGCGATGGGGCATGGGCGGTCGTGCGCGGCCAGCTTTGCCTTTTTACGAACCGGCGCGTCTGCATGAGCGCGCACGCCGACGCAGCCCACATCGTCTTCACTCGGGAGACCGGCGCGGTCGAACTCGCCGGCGCCCGAAGCGAGCTTCGAGCCTTCGGGGGTGACAATGCGGCGCATCCGATCGGCGAGTTTCCGCTGGACGAACAGTTCATCGCTGGGTCCAGATCCGGCGCCTACGGGGGCAAGGCGCTTCTATATTACATCCATGGTTTTGCTGGCAGAGCCCGCGGCCATTCCCCCGCCCTCGAGTATTTTCTGGCCCACCTCCTGCGGGCCGAGGATATGGATGTCATCGACGCCGACTATCCCACCAGTTTGCCGCAAGGCTCGCAAATGATGCGCTATGAAGCCGCTAATTACGGGGCGGCCGCCTTTCTTGCGCGCCGCCTCCGCGAGCTGAAGCTCCAGGGCTATGAGCGTATCTACGTGGGCGGGCAAAGCTGGGGCGGCTGGACCAGTTTTGTCGTGTCCTTAGATCCCGGTCTGCCCATCGACGGGACCATCCTTATCGTTCCAGCGTGCTGCATGCGCGCATCACCGGGCGACCCGGACACCACCGAAGTTCAGAACAACACAACCATCTTCAATCAGCTGATCGGGCAGGTCCGCTACCCGACGGTGGGACTCTTTTTCACCGACGACTACGGCGAGGTGGCCGATCGCGGCGAGAACGCGAAGCGGATGCTGGAGGAGCACGGAATTCCGCACCTGATCATCAACCATCCGGCGGGATTTTCAGGGCACGGGGCGGCTTGGTTTCCCGCCTATGACGCCGTTTACGGCGGTTGCATTGACGCCTTCCTCAAGGCTCCTCGAAACCTTAGATGCTCGGGGCGCAGCCTCTACACCAACGACAGTAGAACGGTTTTTACTGCCGCGCGCTTTCAGCGCGACTGGCGCAGGTTTACCCTTGGCATCAACGCCGTCCAAGGTCGCGTCTTTACCGTCTACCCCGAGGGCGAGACGCTAAAGGTGTTGGATGGCGAAAGCACAGAAGTGACGAGCTACGGCCTTGGAGCCGAGGTGATCAGTTCCGAATTCCGACAAGGCGATTAATGCTGGCGTGCGCGCCCCGAGTACCTGCAGACCGTTTCTACGGATGAGCAGTGCTTGGGGTTGTTGCGTTGGTCGAACAATACAATCCTTGCCTTTGATCGCAAATCCGGTTCGGTGCGCCAGTGGTGGATCGTTGCGCCCTAGCCAATTTCCTACGAGCTCGACTTCTGCCCGTAGCCAGATTTAGCCCCTGTGTGAGACATAAAACATAATAAAAACAGATACGTATGGTTTTCATGATTTGGAACAAGCTACGTTGGCCTGAAGGTAGGCATGGACGCAATGATGGCATATACTAATGTATATGCCAGGGACCTTGGAGCCAACCCATGCAACGTAAAGCGAAGATTTTCATGAATAACCGAAGCCAGGCGGTTCGACTGCCGAAGGAGTTTCAGTTCAACACCTCTGAGGTGTTTATTCGTAAGCAAGGTGACGATGTGATTCTTTCCGCCCGCCCGGCGGACTGGTCTGCCTATCTCGCCTCAGGTCCTATCGCCTCGAAGGAGTTCATGGAAGGAGTTGACGATTTGCCGGTCCAGGAGCGCGATCCCTGATGGCAGAGTACATGCTCGACACCGATATATCGTCCTACATCATGAAGCGCTCTCATGACGCTGTTCTGAGAAGGCTGCAGAAGGTCCCAATCGGTGCCGTCTGCATCTCCGTCATCACTAAGTCAGAGCTTCTGTTCGGAGTTGAAGTGTCTCCCAGGCGGCAGCAGGACTATGTTGCCCTCGATGAGTATCTGCGACACGTCGAGGTTTTGGAATTTCCCGTCGAAGCAGCCATTCACTATGCCCAGATCCGTGCTGCCCTCAAAGCGCGTGGAACGATGATTGGCGCGAACGATCTCTTCATTGCGGCGCACGCCCGATCTCTCGAGCTCACGCTTGTGACCAACAATACCGGGGAGTTCGGTCGCGTCCAAGATCTCAACATTGAAAACTGGTCCGAATAGGCCGGCTCAGATCTAACCACCTCGGATCGACTGTGGCTGGTCGATCGGAACAATCGGATTCATCGATTTGGCGTCGCGAACTTCGACGAGATGCGTCGCAAGCCGCCGAGCGGACCCATCGAACGCGAGTCAACGATATCCGCCATGGCGAAAAGCGGGCTCTGATCCGACGTCGGCATTACACAGGCGCGCCGCGAAACTCTGTGGCGTTGCGCCGCGGCTGTCAACTCGCCAACTTCGCGGAAAGCAGCCGGTCGTATTCTTTTTTTACCACCGAACAGCACTCGCAAGCGCCTGGGTGTAAAATCAACGGTCGGGGTGACATGATTTGAACCTGCGACTCCTACGTCCCGAACGTAGTGGCGCACACCTCCAATTTTCTCACCACGATATTCCCGAGAAGGGGTAGTGCGATGGGCGGTTTCGCG
>Ga0302324_100001581_pt1 | contig 54780 bp, 46 predicted proteins | sample Palsa_T0_1_FD_201949 | JGI IMG/M metagenome (GOLD analysis project Ga0302324, IMG submission 201949) | Peat permafrost microbial communities from Stordalen Mire near Abisko, Sweden - Palsa_T0_1 | ecosystem: Environmental > Terrestrial > Soil > Palsa > Peat permafrost | place: Sweden: Abisko...
AGGCGGTTCCACGCCGCCAGGCGGTTCCACGCCGTCCCTAGCCACGCCCGCGAGTTCGGCGCCAGCAGTACCACCCGCGCCTGAGCCCAGGACCGAACTCGCAATGGAACCGCCGCCAGGCGGTTCCACGCCGCCAGGCGGTTCCACGCCGCCAGGCGGTTCCACGCCGTCCCTAGCCACGCCCGCGAGTTCGGCGCCAGCAGTACCACCCGCGCCTGAGCCCAGGACCGAACTCGCAATGGAACCGCCGCCAGGCGGTTCCACGCCGCCAGGCGGTTCCACGCCGCCAGGCGGTTCCACGCCGCCAGGCGGTTCCACACTCTCAGAAGAGCAGTGGACCGGCGTGCGCGCTGCGTTCACCGAGCGGCTGTCGCTGATCACCGGTGGTCCGGGAACCGGCAAGACCGCGAGCATCCGCACGATCGGTGCGCTCACCGTCGCTCGCGGGGCCCGCGTCCTGCTCGTGGCGCCGACCGGACGCGCCGCGGTGCGGATGACCGAGGCGACCGGCATGCGCGCCTCGACCGTGCACTCCGCGCTCGGGTGGATCCCGGGCGAGGGACCGACGCACGACGAGGATGATCCGCTCCGCTGCGACCTCCTGATCGTGGATGAGACTTCGATGGCGAACCTCGAGCTGCTGCTTACGCTGCTGCGGGCCGTGGGCGGGGACACCAACGTCGTGCTCGTCGGCGACGCCGACCAGCTGGCACCCGTGGGCGCTGGGAAGCCGTTCGCGGAGCTGGTGGCATCCGGGCTCGTCCCGACCGCTCGGCTGACGCACATCTTCCGACAGGCAGCCGGCAGCATGATCGTTCAGGGGGCGCACTCGATCCGGCGTGGTGAGGCCCCGGACTTCGCAGCCGGCGAGGGGATGCGCCGCGACCTGTTCCTGGTCGAGCGCGCCGATCCGGTCGCGGCGCGCCGCGAGATCGTCGACCTCGTCGCCTCGCGGCTGCCCGCGCATTACGGGATCGACCCGATCCGGGATATTCAGGTGTTCGCGCCGGTGTATCGCGGCGAGCTCGGCATCGACCGCCTGAACGAGGCGCTGCGCGAAGCTCTCAACCCAGACGGCGCCCCGGTGCGCGGCGGGCGGCTGCGACTCGGCGACAAGCTGATGCTCACGGGACGCAATCTGCATGAGCTCGGCCTCATGAACGGGACGCTGCTGCGGCTGCTCGACGAGGTCACCGCCGCCGATGCCGGCGACGACGAGGAGGCCGCACTCATCCTCGCCGCGGAGGACGCGATCTTCCGCCTCCCACCGGAGGACGCCGACCGGCTGAAGCTCGCGTACGCGTGCTCGGTCCACCGCGGTCAGGGGATCGAGCTTCCGGTCGCGGTGATCGTCGCCCACCAGGCGGCGGGCGCCTTCTTCCTGCGCCGCGAGATGCTCTACACCGCGATCACTCGCGCCAAGCTCGCGACCGTGATCGTCGGCACGCGGGACGTGCTCGCCCGCGCGGCACGCACGCCGGACACAGGCAGGCGCCACGGCCGGCTGACCGAGCGTGTGAAATTCGCTAACAGCTAACCCTCGAACTGGGCCAGCAGGTGCGCGTTGTCGCCCGCCTGCTCGGGCGGCTCGGGACCGTCGAGGTTGACGATCCGGTAACCGGCCTCCCACAGCAGCTTGCAGCACGCAAGGTTCTTGCCGTGCATCTCGGCGATGATGGTGGGCCGCTGATCGCGCAGCAGGCGGGCCATGCCGGCGAGCACCTGCAGCTCCCCGCCCTCGACGTCGATCTTGACGACGTCGGGGGGGGCGAGACCCTGCTCGTAGACGAGGTCGTCGAGGCGTACGCCGGGGACCGTGAGCCGCTCGCGCTCGAGCGGATGCTCGCCCACCTCCGCCAGCCTCGTCCACAGCGTGTCCCGTACCCCGATGAGTTCGACTGGCCCGGTGTCGGCGGCCGCCGCGGCGGCGATGACCGTGATGGTGTCGATCCCGTTGACGGCCGCGTTGGCCTCGATCGCGGCGACGTTCTCGGGCTCGGGCTCGATGCTGATGATCCGACCGGCCGGTCCGACGATGCGTGCCCCGACGAGCGTCATGAAGCCGAGGTTCGCGCCGACGTCGTAGAAGGTCGACCCGTCCGCGAGCGTGCGCCGGAGCGCCTCCTGCACCATCGGCTCGTGCAGCCCTCTGAGCACCGCGTGCGCCTGAGCTCCCGCGAGGTCGAAGTGCGGGGTCGACAGGTACATGTTCTCCGCCAGCCCGAACGGGATCCGGACCCGTCCTCCGGCAGCGAGACGGTCCCAAAGCGCGAACCACCCACGGTCTTTCCATGATCGCCGCGTGCGGTCGGTGACGAGGCGCGTGAGCACCCTCAGGGTCACGGTCTGGGGCAGGTACCGCAGGCCGCTGCCGAACACGGCGAGCCATCGCCGGAACGACTGCAGCCGGCTGCTACCGAGTTCGCTGCCTTCCATGGACGGCAGTATCACCGCCCCCCGGCCCGCGGGGGGCGGTGACACCGCCCCCCGCCGGCGGGCGCTACTTCGCGAGCGCCGCCTCCAGCGCCAGGATGATCTTCGGGTCCTCGGGCGGCACCTTGGTCGCCCAGCGCGCGATCAGGTGTCCGTCCGGGCCGATCAGATATTTGGTGAAGTTCCAGACCGGCGGCGCCGAGCCGGGCTGGCGGGCCAGATCGCGCCACAGCGGATGCGGATCGGCTCGGACCGACATCCGCTCGGTGAGCGGGAAGCCGACCCCGTAGTTCTTCTGGCAGAACGAGCCGATCTCGTCGGCGTCGTCGTACTCCTGCCCGGCGAAGTCCCCGGACGGCGAGCCGAGGATCTGGAGGCCGCGGTCACCGTAACGCTCGTGCAGCGCCTGCAGGCCGCTGTATTGCGGTGTGAACCCGCACTTGCTCGCGGTGTTGACGATCAGGGTTGGCCTGCCACGCAGGCCCTCGAGATCCAGCTCTCCACCGTCGAGCAGGGTCACCCGATGGGCGTAGATGTCGGTTGGCTGCTTCAGCTTCGGCGTGCGGCGCAGGTACATGCCCAGGGTCGAGAAAATGCTCATGCCAGACATACGCTAGCGCGCCCCCTCCGGTTCACCCGCCCACGCGCTCGACCCGCCCACGCGCTCGACCCGCCCACGCGCTCGACCCGCCCACGCGCTCGACCCGCCCACGCGCCGGACACGCCCACGCGCCGGACACGCCCACGCGCTCGACCCGCCCACGCGCTCGACCCGCCCACGCGCCGGACACGCCCACGCGCCGGACACGCCCACGCGCCGGACACGCCCACGCGCTCGACACGCCCACGCGCTCGACACGCCCACGCGCTCGACACGCCCACGCGCCGGACCCGCCCACGCGCTCGACACGCTCGCGCGCCCGACACGCTCGCGCGCCTGAAATAACAGGCCGGTGACATCTGAGATCACCGGCGCACCTAGATTGTCGCCGGCGCAAGGGTACGGCCAGTGAGACGAGACCAGCAGGCGACGACGATCCGGTCGCCCAGACCGAGCACGCACTCCAGGAGGCAACGCACACATGCACCGATTTCTGTCGCTCTCGAGCGTCGTCGTCGCAGCAGCGCTCGCGGTTCCGATGGCTTTCGGGACAGCCGGCGCGCTGGCGAACCCCGGTGCACAGTACTTTGCCGGAACCCCGGTCGTTGACACCGTCACCGGTACCGCGGCGAACCCAGCTCCGTGGACGCTCTCTCAGGGCGATCCGACGTACGGCTCTCCGTATGACCGCTCGCTGCCGACGTTCTCGTTCGGTGGGAGCCCGCTGTTCGCCGACGCCGCGACCAGCACCAGCTACCCCAACCTCTCCGTCTACCCAGGCTCGGGGACGGACGTCGCGGGTGCAACCGACAACCCCGCGCCCTATGACACCGGCTTCGCCGGCACGCCCGGTCCGCTCTCGGGCTACTGCAGCAGCGGCGGGCCGAACCCCGAGACCGGCGCGCTATCGCGCGAGCCGGCAGGTGCCGTGCTGCCGATGTCGCCGTATTACTTCCCCTTCATCATGCGCAACCCCAACGACCCGCGTGTCCTGACCGGCTTCTTCGACTATCGACCGAAGGACACCGACGAGTCGCAGGTGGTGGCCAACTCGTTCGACGGCGGCAAGACGTGGCACTTCGTCGACCAGAAGCTGGAGCTGAACCCGAACACATGCGGCGATCTGATCCAGAACGACAACGGTCAGGGCCACTCGTTCGTGGCGAAGATAAACGGGACCTACTTCCTCTACACGCTCAACCGGGTCAGCGGCGACACCCTCGGCCAGGGCCTGCTCGTCCACAAGCTCAGCTTCACTCCGACGCGGCAGAACGAGCTCGGTGACCCTATCGCGGCGCTGCCCGCGACCGAGCCCACCGACGCCGGCCCGAACCCGCCGAACCCGCTCGAGGGCACGCTCGGATACGACAGTGAGGTCCAGCCCGCGGGTCCGGCCACGGCCGAGATCGGAACCGGCGCGACGGGACAGTCGATCACCGTCCCGAACTACCAGACGAACCCCGCCGCGGGCGTGGCGATCGGCGTCTCGTCGATCGCCCCGTTCAGCAGCCTGACGGGGTCACCAGGCGGCGAAGTCGTCGACATCGGCTCGAACAGCGCTGTCAGTGACGCCACGCCGAACATCACGATCCACTGTGCCGGTGGTGATGACAGCGGCACGGTGATCAACGGGAACGGCGGCGCTGAGCTGACCGGCTGTGTCACCGTCAACGCGTACGGAGCGTCGGGTACCCAGACGGTGACCGTCACCCAGGGAGACAATATCGCGGCGTTCCCGGAGGTACCCGACACCGCCGAGGTGACCGATCCCGCCACCGAGGGCAACCCGATCGGCTCGGGTCTGCAGGCTCCGGACGGCATCATCGGGACCTTCCCGGCGCGAGAGGTCAAGGGCGCCCCGCCGAACTCGACCGTGGTCATCTACGGCGAGAAGATCGTCAGCTACTACGAGCCCGCAACGCTGAGCGCCAAGAAGACCGTCGGCTACGTGCTCGGATCGGCTGCGATCTCCCTACCGGTGACCTCACTCGGCTACACGGGCACCGGTGCACAGGAGCAGGCCAGCCTTACAAACGGTGTGGCGCCGAGCGCGACCAACCCGGTGACTGGGATCCAGCTCGGCTACGACGCGGCCACCCCCTCGACGGCGGCGCAGTCCGGCATCGTGTCGGTGAGCTGCGCCGGCGAATCGGCTACGGCCGGCCCGGGTGGCACTCCCGAGCTCGAGGACTGCACAGTGCCCAGCCTCCCGGCCGGCACAACGAGCGTCACCACTCAGGGTGGCTACACGGTTGGCGCACCGGGCGCATGCAACGCCCCCGGCTCGGTCCTGCAACTGACCGGCGAGGGGAGCACCAACCCGAAGACGCTGTTCAAGAACAACGAGGACTACACCGTGATCCGCGCGGCATATACGACCGACGGGATCAACTTCCACGACCTCGGGATCGTCAACGGGATCTCGAGCCCGACCTACCAGGGAAACAACGGCGACAGCACGTCCGTGGGAAGCACCGCCGGCACCGACCAACTGCGGTTCGTCGCCTCGCGCGGCACGATCGTCCCGACCCAGGACGGCACGCGCGGCGAGGAGACAATGTTCATGTCCGGCGCCGATTGCCAGGACGGTGACAGCGACTCCTTCGAGCAGGTCTTCTACTCGACCTCCACCAACGGCCTCGACTGGACGACGCCGGTGCCGCTGCTGAAGACCGACAACGCGTTCTCAGCCTCCGCGCAGCAGGAGGCGAACCTGGCAATGGGAGTCGACAGCCCACTTGGCGTCTCGGCCTATTACGAGGGACGGGTGTACGACCCTACCGTCGTGCAGAACTGGAATGGGACCCTGACGATGGTGTTCTCGGGCTATCGGACCGCCAAGCCCCTGCCCTCGACCGGCACCGCTGCGCTCCCGCTGGGCACGAATCCCCTCCTCACATACACGCCGGGCGCGACCGACCCGGCGCTCTACCGGACGATTCTCACCACCACGATCTACACCCGACCATAGGATCGGCACCTGAGCGCGAGCCAGGAACAGCTAGGGCGCGGCCAGCACTGTCGCGATCGGCCCGAGCGCGTCGAGCAGACCGAGATCCATGGCCTTCGCCGCGACACGCGATCGCTCGGCCGGGTTGAGCGTCGACGCCACCGGCGCGAGTCGTTGCTGTAGCGCGGGATCGAGCTCGCCGAGCATTCGCAGCCCTGTATCCCACAGCCCCGTCTGCTCGACGGCCGCGATCAGGGCGGGAAGCCGCTGCTCGAGACCGACCTTGAGCAGGCGGTCGGCAATCCGCTGGAGCTGATCTGTCCGCATATCTGCGGCGATCCTCAGCAGCTCGGGCCACAGCCCGTCACGCTCGACCGCGTCGGCCATCCCGTTGATAACCCTGACGTCTACGTGGGCGATGATCTGAGCCACGCGCTCGCGGCCGACGGCGTCCATGTGGTCGGCGGCGAGCGGTACGAACATCGACCACAGCCCGCCGTCGTTGACGAGATCGACGATGTGCTCGAGCACGGCTTGGTCGAGCGTGGCTCCAAGCCCGGCCACCTGGTCGCGGGGGCCGGGCGGAAGGTGCTCGACCAGCGGTAGCAGCGCCGCCCAGAGGTCGTGCTCCCCGGCAGTGTGAAGGATCGCCGCGAGCGCTTGGGGGTTCTCGACGATCGGCAGCCGTGCCAGGGTGAGCCTGGTCGCGGTGCTCATCGCCGGGATCACCGGTAGCACCAGATCCCAGAGCCCGTCCGCGTACGCGGTCTCGGCGAGGCTCTCGAGCAGGTTCTGCGCAGCGGCGATCTCGGCCAGCGACCCCTGGCGCTCCGCGCTCATATGGGCAAGCAGGTCGAGCGCCTCCGGCCACAGATGCTCGTGCTCGGCGGCGTTCAAGATGGTCGCAAGGCGCTGTTCGTGAATCAGCCCGAGCACATGGTCGAGCCGGTCCTTGCCCTCCATGACGAACGCGATCCGGAGCAGGCTCGGATCGTCGATGCGCTCCATCGCGGCGCGGATCACGTCGTCGTCGAGATAGCCGACGAAGCGCCCCATCGTCACGTACTCGTCGCGGAGCGTGAGCTCGCCCGCGATCTCGGCCACCTGCTTGGCGGGCATGCGCTCGACGACCTCGCGGGCGCGCCGGGGATCGAGCTCGACGGCGACATCGGCAAGGAACGCGGACGGCAGGCGCTTCGCGAGATCGACGGCCTTCGACGGATCGAGCAGTCCGGTGACGCGCGCGCTCAGCAGCGGTCCGAGTGCCCAGCGGGCGATCCTCGCTGCGATCACGGAGGGAATGATCCGGCTGACGAGCGCGAGCTTGTGCAGGCGGTGCCTGTCACCCTCGAACAGCGCGTCGGTCGCCTGCTCGCGCACGGCGCGCAGATCCTCCGGCGCTGCGCGCTCGAGGTAGGTGAGCTCATCGGCCGGGACCCCGAGCACGCGGGCCAGCTTCACTATCTCCGCGCGCGTCTCCAGTGCGACGCTCACGTGAGGATCAGCTCGACGGTGCCGCGGAGGATGAAGGGCACGTGGCCGAGCGCATCTTTGAGGGCCTCGTCGAGCGCCTGAGACTGTCGCCGCTTCGCCTCCGCCAGGCTCTCGGCGAGCGTTCGCAGCTCTTCAACCGTGAGCAGCTCGAGCAGGCCATGCGGGGGTTCGGCGCCGAGCTCGCTCTGGAGCCCGCTCGCATCCGACGGTGGTGTCATCGACGTATCTTCCCGGAGTCCGTCCGTGCGGGTCAATCGACGCGAGCCGAGCTCAGGCCAGCGCCTCGGCGGGCAGCACGTAACGCAGCACCTTACGCTGCTCGGGCGCGACCGAGTCACCCATCCGAGCGCCATGCAGGCCGCGCGCGGGAGCAGCCGCGACAGCGGCGTCGGGCTTCCCGGCGTGGTCGACGATCCACTCCATCACCTGGGGGAAGTCGGCACCTTCGGCGAGGATCGCGGCGCGTTCGATGACCTTTCCACCGGAAGGGTGCGGACGCGCGAGACGCGTCAGCAAAGCGCGTATCGCAGGCTCTTCCACCCCTCACACCATAGCCCTATGGACGTCACCGTGCCTGCCGGCGGTAAAGCGTCTAACCTCGTGAAGCCATGCGGGGCTCTTTAACGACGCGAGCCTGTCGCCGGGGCTGATCGCCCCGGGAGCCCATTGAACGTCAACGGTCACAGCTCGCGGCCTCCGTCGCTCCGCCGCCGGGCCGCGCTGAGCGTCCTTGGGTTCCTGGTTGTGGCAGGCGCCCTCGGGTTCGAGCTCGCCGGGCGCCGTGGGCAATTCACCGCGGCCCTGAATGCAGCTCCGGTCTGGCTGCTCGCGATCGCGGTGCTGCTGCAGATCATCGCCCTGCTCGCCCGCACGGAGGCATGGCACGTGTGTGTCCTGGCGGCCGGTGGGACCGTCAGCCGCAGGCTGCTCTACCGCGCCGCCGGAGTCGGCTATCTCGCCAGCGTCCTGAACGGATCCCTCGGGCTGGCGGCGCGGATCGCGTCGCTTCGTAGGGTCGCTCCCGGCACAACCCCGCGGATTCCGGCGCTGCTCACTGCCGAGGTCCCGATCATCAGCGTTGAAGTCGCCCTCACCGCGATCTTCTCTTTCACCCTCGTTGCCCCACTCGGCCTGCCCTGGTGGGTGCCACTGATCGCCGTTGCCGTGACCGGTACCGCGGTGTTCGGGCTGCGGCGGTTCTCGCAGCGCCATCGGCTTGGACTGTGGGCCGGCCTGGCGGCGATGCACAGCGGCCGCGGCCGCATGGTCGCGCTCGTGCTGGTGGCCGTGTGCGCCCAGATCGCGCGCAACTGGCTCGTGCTGAGGGCGATCGGCGTGCATGTCTCAGTGTTCGACGCGATGGCGCTGCTGATCGCGATGTTCACCCTCGGGCAACTGCCGATCGGACCCAGCCTCGGCGCTGCCGCAGCGGTGCTGATCCTCGGCTCCCACGGCGTGGCTGCGACCGCGGCCGCCGGCGTGATGCTGACCGTGACCGGCACGGTCGGGTCGCTCGTCTATGCCACCTGGGCGGTCACGGACCGGATGTTCGCGGGGCGGCTCGCCGTCAGCCCGGAGGTTGCAGTTGCACCCACACGCGCCTGACCGGCGACGTCGGCCGGCTTCGCAGCCACGGGAGCCGGTACGCTCACGCAGCGTGAAACGGTCGAGCGAGCGAGCAAGGAGGTGATCGCTTGGACATCACGGTGATAACGCTGGTGACCGGCGAGCGCTACGAGATCAGCGGATCGGTCGAAGAGGTCGAATCGACGATCATCGCGGCATCGCGCGGCTCGATCATGCAGTTCGCGTGGATAACCGAATGCGCCAGTGGCGAGAAGATCGGGGTCAACCCGGCGTCCGTGGTCTCGCTGCGGGTGGCTGTGACCGACGGAGGACGCGATGCCGCTCCCGGAGGGCCCGCATCTGGACCTGTTGCTTGAGGCGATAGCCGTCGAGGGTCGTGGCCACCGGGCCCTGCTGGCGGGCGACGAGACCGCCGCCGCAGAGGCGCTACAAGAGTCCTCCCGGCTGTACCGGCAATCTTGGGAGCTGGCGTCCCCGACGAGCTACGGTCGGCTGATCGGGATGCTGAAGGCGGCGGTCATCGCCGGCGACGCGGACGCGGCGGCTGCGTACGCAAGGACCCAGCTCCCCGATCCCGCCGAGACGCCGTCATCGAGCTACGCGCTCGCGATCGCCGCGCTGGTCGAGCGTGACGACGCCACCGCGCAAGCTGCAAGCGCAGTCATGCGAACCGGATCGGAGCCATTCTCTCGCGCCGCCGATGCGATCGCCGGGCTCGCCGCCCATGACAGCGACCGCTACGGCGCTGCGCTCGCCGCGATCGTCGCCGACTTCGAGGGCCGCGACGAGCATCTCACCGGCGTTCCGATCGCCGATACCGCGCTGATGCTGGAGCGCCTGGCGCAGGAGCGGGGGATGGCCTGCCGCCCGCTGTCGCCACTGCTGCCGGCGGCTCCCTGACTCGCGGCTCCCTGACTCGCGGCTCCCTGACTCGCGGCTCCCTGACTCGCGGCTCCCTGACTCGCGGCTCCCTGACTCGCGGCTCCCTGACTCGCGGCTCCCTGACTCGCGGCTCGCTCACTCGCCGCCCCTGACTCGCTCGCTGACTCGCCCGCGTCACCGCACCGTAATCAGCGTATGCATCCCCATCGCATAGTGCGACTGCGGCGTACCCATGTACATCGAGCAGTACAGCATGTACGTGCCCCGGTACAGGCGGGCGACGATCGTGGCTGACTGTCCGGGCATGACATACACCGGCCCCTTCTTGCCGCGCGGCCCCTGGATGACGAGGTCGTGCTCGTCCTGCCCGCGGTTGTAGATGGTGAAGTGGACGATGCCGGCGGCGAGGACTCGTTCTGAGGGGATGATCGACCATTCCTGCTCGTCGACGGTGAGGCTCCTCGGAAGCGGCGGGGCCGCTCGGTGCAGCCGGTGTGCGGGTGCGATCGTCGGAGCGATCGCCGCCACGGCGATTGCAGCAGCCACCGCAGCGGCCACCGCGATCGCCGCCACGGAGGCAATGTAACGCGTGAGGCGCATCATCTGATCAGGGTCGTTCCGCCGTCGTAGCGCTGGATCCCGGGGAAGGGCCCGTCAGGCAGAATCGCCGTCGGGTCGCCGCCGAGCCACTCGCTGATCAGCGCCGAATAGACCGTCCGGAAGTCCGTGATCGGGATCAGGTTTCCGTACTGGTCGCCTTGCACGCCTGGATGCTCGCCCGCGAGCCCGCCGAGCACGCTCGAGCCGCTGACCAGCACGAGGCCACCGGCCCCGTGATCGGTGCCGAGCGAATCATTCGACATGATCCGCCGGCCGAACTCCGAGTAGACGAGGGTGACGACGTTCTGCTCGATGCCGCGGCTCGCCAGATCGTTCTTGAAGGCGGCTAGTGCACTCGAGAGGACCGAGAGCTGCGGGTCTTGGGAGCTGACTTCGTCACCGTGGGTGTCAAACGACCCCCAGTCGATCGTGACGACCCGCGTCCCGAGGCCGGCTCCCAGCAGCGTCGCCGCGAGCTGGAGCTTGCTCGACAGATCCGAGTTCGCCGGATAGCCGGGTGCGGGCTGGCCAACGCCGAGCCCGCTGACTCGCTGGGAGACCTGGACGGTCTCGCCGTAGATGGCGCGAGAGCGGGTCAGCGCTTGGTTCGCGGCGTCGGCAGGCACCGCCGCGAGGGTCGCGACCTCCTGGTTCGCGTCCACGCTCGTGTTCGTGATCTGGAAGCTGGTCGTGGAGAGATCGGCGATCGCGCACACGGGCGCACTCGCGGTGCGAATCGACTTCGACAGGGAGGTGTCGATCGAGATCGCTTGCAGGGGATTGTTGGCCGATCCATAGAGGTCCAGCCACCGCCCGAGCCAGCCGGTCTCGAGCTCTTCAAGCGCGCCCGCGAACCAGTAATCACGGCTCTCGAAGTGCGAGAGGTTGGCTGGCGTGTAATCGGCGGCGGGAAAGACCGCCAGGTTTGACCCAGCGTCGCCCGTGCCGTCTCCGTAGAGAGTGTCCAGGCCCTTGAGGTCACCGTTGTTGCCCGTGCCCGACACCAGCGGGTTGGCGAACGCCAGCGTGGCGCCGGTGCCCGGCATCACCGTGGTGCCCACCTGCGAGCCACTCGAGGGCCCGAGTACGCGGGCGATGTTCGAGCGCTGAGAGAGGTAGCCGGGGTATTGGGCGGAGGAGACGGGGACGATCGCGTTGAGCCCATCGTTGCCGCCGTTTAGATAGATGCAGACGACGATGTTCTGGGCGGGTGTCGCCGCCTGGGCGGCCGCCGCATCCCAGATCGATTCCCAGGTGAGATGCGCCGCCGAATAGATCGACGCAATCCCGGCGGCACTGCCGAGCAGGAACCGGCGCCGGCTGTGACCGCCGGGTGGCCGGGGGACGCCATCGGGGAACCCGGCCAGCGCTTCGGCGGGGATGGGGATCCTCGAGGTTGGGTCGAGGTCCGTTACGAGGCTGTCCGAGCGCGCGCAGTCGGCGCAACGAAGGGCCTGGATCTCACTGGTCCGGCGTGTCTCGGTCATCACATCACCTGGGCGTCGGGGCCGGCGAGCATCAGGGCGCGTAATGCGATCTGGCGCTCCTTGCGTTTGTCTGCATCTGAGGACCCCGCCGTCTCGGCGAAGCCGAGAAGCGCGGTCTGCGTCCCGGGCGCTAGCCATGGCGAACCCACCGCCGTGTAAGCGCGCTCATACGCGGCGGCCGCTGTCTCGCCCGGCACGTCGCCTATCTCCGTGTAGCCGAGAGCGGTCGAGATGAAGCTGAACCGCGCGAGCGCCGTATCGGTGTTCAGCCACGAGAGACCGCCTTCCCAACCGGCGACGTTGGGCGGGAAGTAAGGCTGCTCGCCGGTCGCGTCGAGGTAGTCCGAGGCGGTTGAATCGGTGATGCCGACGCCCAGCGCGCGCATCGCGCCAACTACATAGACGACCGGTGGCTTGACCATGGTCGGCTCCTCGATCGACGCGAACATCGCCGGATTGGTGAGGATCTGCTTGAGCAGCGGCTTGAGCTGGGAGCCGCTGCTCGTGTACGTCTTGATCAGGCTCTCGAGCGTCGGCGCGTCCGGCGGTTCGACGATGAACTCGCCCCACAGCGCACCCACGATGAACGCAGGGTGGGCGGGTTGTGCGAGGACGAGCTCGATGACGTCAGCGGTGGTGTAGTTGCCAAAGTTGCCGAAGATGAGCTTGGGTCCGTCGTACCAGAGAGCCTGGGTGAAGTAGCTGTACACCGCATTCGGGTTGTTGTCGTTGATCTGCCAGCCCGACAGCGCCTTGGCAATCTGCTCGACATCGGTCTGCGAGTAGTTCGGCTGTCCCGCTGCGTTGACGACGCCGAGCGTGAACAGCTCCATCAGCTCCCTGGCGTAGTTCTCGTTCGGCGCCCCCTTCACGTTCAGCTCGCCGGTCAGGTAGCGAAGCATCGATGGGTCGATCGTCACCGCATAGGCCAGGTCCTTGAAGCTCGCGCTGGGATTGGCGGCGAAATCGGCGTAGGTTCGGAACAGCTCGGTCTGGGTCATCATCAGCTGCGGTGGGGCAACCGACTCGCGAGAGTTGGCCCAGTGCCGGTGCCAGAAGAACGTCAGGCGTTCGACGAACGGGTTGGTGCAGCGGACCATGACGTCGACCCAGCTGAGAACGAGGTCGGTGTCGTTACCGGTCGGATCCAGTGCGCTGCCGCCGTCGGTGCCCGGGACACCGGAGGTTCCGGCCGGGGTCGAGAGCATCCAGTCGACCGCGTCGGCGACCGGCCTGCCGATCCACCTCGCACGGTCCTGGGCGCTGGGGCCGAAGCCGGCACGCCAGAACAGCCTGTCGACCATCTGCCAGGTCATTGGCGTCAGCGGATCGATCGGCCCGCCGTTGCCGATGCCGGGGCTCGGCGGCCGGTGCAACCGATGCCGGCGTGTGCGGTGCTTTGTCCGCTTGCGCTTTGCACCGCGGCCCACGTGCTTAGCCGTCCGTTTCATCGGCACGCCTCCTTCAGCAGCGACCTGAACGCGCTCGTCACCGGCTTGCCGCGTAACCGGAAGTCGCCGGTGGGGTCATTGACGTCGTACCAGACGATGCCGGCAAGTCTCGGCATTGCCGTGGCCTGGAGGGTTGCGAGCGTGAGGATCCAGCCCGCCTTGTCACCGCCGATGGCCGTCGAGCCGGTCTCTGCAAGCCAGAACGGCTTCGCGGCGAGTGACTCGATCAGCTCGTATGGAGATGCGAACAGATCGCCCGGCTCACTCCAGGTGAGGGGCGCCTGCGCGCCAAAGTTGTAGCCGCTCGCCCCAACGAGATCAACTTGGGATGCTCCGGGGAAGTACGCCTGGATCTCGTTCGCCGTGGTGTCAGGGATGCTCCATGCGTATGGGGCCCAGAGCAGCCTGATCTTGCCACCCCCTGCCGCGGACCGAACGGCCTGCCGCACACGCTTCCAGGCCTTGATGTATTCGGACGGACTGTTTCGGTTGACCGTTCCCGACCATGCGTACCACGGCGTGTTCATTTCAGGCATCGGGCGCAGGATCGCCCCCCGCTGGACGCTTCGCAGCTGGGCGACCAGGGCCTTCAGCGATGTGTCATAGCGTCCGTCTGCCACATCGGTCAGGCGGTAGTGCGGCTGTCTCGCGTTGTCACTGCCGCCGTCGGGGTCCCAGGTGACAAGCAGGCCGGCGTGCTCGCGGTTCGCTGTGTCGATCACCGACTGAGCAAGCGGCTGGCCGGCCGTCAGGTACGTGGAGATGACCGTGATCCCGGGTCCGACGCTCTTGTCCAACCCGGGCAGCGACGTGGCGGGATCATCCTGATAGACGCCGACGCTAACGCAGGCTGCGGCTGGTGCCGCACAGACCAACGCGACCATGAACGGCAGAGCAACGCGCACAACCCTCATTGGACGATCTCCAGTTCCGTGGTGACTTTCCGGTGGTGCTTCCCGTTTGGCGAGGTCGTCGTGAGCCACAGGCTGTAGGCGCCCGGAGCTCTGGCCGCGGCGGGAATGCGGATGCGTAGGACATGGGTCCCGGCGCGCTCGACCTGCAACGAGACCGTGGCGAGCGGCTTGGCGCCGGACGGCGTCCGCCGCTTGCCGTGCTTGCGCGAGCGCAGCGTGGCTCGGCCGCGCTCGAGCGTCGCCTGGAGCCGGCCGATCCCGTTCGTCTTCAGCGATACGGCGGCGATCCAGTGTGACCGCCGCAGCTGGCGGAGTGAGCGCCTGAAGACGGCGGCGGCCGCCACATTAGACGGTTCTGAGCAGCTCTGAGTCGCGGACGGCGGGCGAATGTAGCTGACGGCGGGCGAAGGATCGGAGGTCCACGGTACGGCGCTGTCAACCGCGACGACGGTGAACGTGACCTGCTTGCACACTGGTGCCTTCGGGTGTAGATCCGAGGTGGCCGACGTCGTCAGTGCGGTCACGGGCGCGGCACCGGCAACACTCATCAGCACCTGATAGCGCTGCGCGTCGGGGCTCTGCGAGGTAAAGCTGAGGATTCCCGTCGAGGGATCGATCGTCAGTGCGGTTGGCGAGGAGTCCTGCTGCTGGTTGCCCGCCGGGCCGGTGGGGTTGCCATCGCCGCCGTCGCTCGAGACGACCTGCTGGTCGTTGAACAGGGGCGCGTTGGTCCAGGCGAGGATTGCCCCGCCGTTTCCTCCGGGTCCTTGGGTGTCCCCATAGTCGCCGCCCCGACCGCCGTCCGCGGACAGCGAGGCGAGTTCGCCGATTGCGTGCGCGACGACCTCGACCTGCCCTCCATTCCCGCCGGTTCCACCGAGTGCGCCGGCCGTCTGAGCGGTGGAACCAGCGCCGCCCTCGGCCGTTGCGTTGCCACCCAGGCTCAGTGTCCCGGTGGCGGCTCGGAGCGTCAGGTTGCCCGCGTTGCCGCCGGTCCACGGTGGATCGGCCGCGCCATTGGCGTCTGAGCCGTTGGAGTCCACAGCGCCGCCGATGCTGAGGTCGCCATTGGCGGACAGGGTGATTGCGCCGCCGGGGGCGCCCGGCCCGCTGCTCTGATAACCGCCCTGCGTCTGCGCGCTGCTGATTGCGACCGAGCCCTGAGAGCTGGTCACGCTGACCGCGCCGCCGGCACCCGCGGCGGCCCCACCTTGGGAGTTCCCGCCGTAGGCGTGCGCGGCGCCGAGCGAGGCTCCGCTCGGGGCGGTGACCGTGATCGAACCGCCGGGACCACCCGCGGCGTTGGAGGCCGATCCGTTGCCGCCGGTGGCGACGAGGTCGTCGCTCGTCACGGTGCTGCCGGCGACCGTGATCGTTCCACCGCCGGCGCTCTGTCCGGCGCCCGCCTCGACGTTGCCGCCGATCGTCAGCGGGCCGGTGGCGTTGAGCGTGACCTGTGAGCCACCGGTCCCGCTGCCCGTGGCGCCGTCCTGGCCGGCTGCGTCTAGCTGTCCCAGCGCGTTCAGTGCGCCGCGTGCGGTAATCGAGATCGGCGCCGAGCCGCCGGGGCTGAGCGTGGTGCTGCCACCACCCGTCGTGTCGATGCCCTGGGTCCTGACATCTGACCCGGTAATCGTGACCGCCGCGCCATTCCCGCCGCCGAGCGCGTCCGGCGACGGTGCGCTGCGGCCGTAGGCGTAGATCGTGCCGTCAATCCGTACGTCACCGCCACTGGAGTTGATGGTCACCGGCCCGGCGGACTGGACGCGCGTCGGATCGGCCGACTGGACGTCGCTGGTGCCCTGCGTCTGGATGTCGTTCCCGACGTCGATCGGCCCGCTCGCGCTCAGCGAGACGCCGGCCCCTGGCGCGTAGATACCGTCGACGGCGAGTGAGCCTGTGGATGAGATCGAGACTTGGCCGGACGGCGATCCGCCTGTCCCGCCGGTGGTGACGTCGCTCGTGACAGCCACGGGCCCACCGCTCAGCGTCAGGTTCCCACCCGGGTCCAGTGTGGTCGTGCTGCCGGTGAGGTTGATCCCGGTCGCGACCGTCAACGGCCCGGAAGAGTCGAGTGTCAGCGAGCGCCCGGCCGTGCAGCTGTCGTTGCCGGTCCCGGCGACGTAGCACGAGTCGATCGAAGCGTCCGGGCCGATGTAGATCGAGCTGGCGTTGATCGTCGTATCGCCCGTGAGCTGCAGCTCGCCGTCGATGTAGACGAGGCCGAACTGCTGGGTGCCCGAGAGCGTCTGGGTATCACCGTTGAGTACGAGTAGGTCGTCAGCGCGAGCCGACCCGGCCATCAGCGACAGGCTGATGCACAACACCAGCGTGGCCAGGACAACGAGGCCCATACGCGACTTCCGCGACGGCTGCGCGTGAGACCCTAGGGTCCAGGTTTGGGTGGCGCTGGCGGACGATCGCATCCATTGCGCCCGAGCTTGGGCGTAGGCAGACGATCGGCCGGGGGGCCGGTTGCTTGACCGCGGCCTCCCCGTCTCTGGACATTCGATCTACAGCAGGCCACGCGCGCCTGGGGTGCGCCAAATGCTCGCTACATCCCGGCGCGGGCCTTGCTGCCCAGCTCTATGTACTAGGAGACCTCGGCGACTGCCGCAGAGGGATCGGGCGCGTCGCCCTCAGCCGCGTCGTCGGCCATGGCGTCACCGGGGTCGACGGGCATGCCGTCACTGTCCTCGCCGGGCATGGCGCTGAACGCGTCCGGCTCCAGCGCCGCCGCCTTCCTCGCGACCTTCCTGGCCTTCTTGTCGAGCCGGCGCTCGCGCAGCCTGCTCTCGCGGGTCAGCTTTGCCATCGTCGTCTTCTTCTTGCCGCTAGAGGCCATGCTTGTCCGCCCTAGTAGTGGAGTTCCGAGCGCGTCGATCATGCGCTCGCCAATCGAGATGAAGCGGTGAGAACGAGCGGAGGGCCCGCATGCGGGCCCTCCGATCGCACGGCGTAATGGCTTAGAGCGTCTGCACGTTCGCGGCCGCGGGGCCCTTGGGGCCCTGCTCGGCGTCGAAGCTCACCTTCGCGCCCTCGGCCAGCGACTTGAAGCCACTGCCCTGGATCGCGTTGTGATGTACGAACAGATCCTTGCCCGGGTCATCCGGCGTGATGAAGCCGAAGCCCTTGTCGTCGTTGAACCATTTCACGGTTCCTGTGGCCATGTTATTTCCCTCCGAATATGTGCACTGCGAAACGCGGAGGGCGCTGCTAGGCAACGACTGCGGAAACGCGGGGCACTGCTTTGGCCAAGCTCTTTTGCTCGGCCCGTGGCGCCAAGTCTAGCGTGCGCGTACTCCAGGGAGGTCCGGGGCGTCCCGACCTGCCTCGCGCCACGGGGATGCCGTGCTTCATGCGGCACCCGCGATCACGGATCGATCCGGTGGGCCGTCGTAGACCATTTCCCCGTCGTGCAACGCGATACAACGGCTGCTGATGTCCGCGATCTCCGTCCGGTGGGTGGAGACGATCACCGCCGCTCCCGAACCGGCGGCCGTCCGCAGCATCTCCACCAGCACGCCGCGACTCGGCGGGTCCAGGCCGTCGAACGGCTCGTCCGCCAAGAGCAGCGAGAACGGCCGGATGAATCCCAGTGCGATCGATGCCTTCTGGCGCATTCCACGGCTGAACTGGGTGGGCAACTTGTCCCGCCACTGCTCGAGGCCGAGCTGCTCGAGGAGCTGGGATGCACGGTCGGGCCAGTCCGGGGCTCCGTGCAGGCGCGCGATGTACTCGAGGTGCTCGCCCAGACTCAGATCCTGGTAGAAGACCGGCGTGTCCGGGATGTACGAGGTGTGGGCACGCGCCGGCAACGAGCCGGCGGGGTCTCCGCAGATGTGAATCGTGCCGTGGGAGGGGTCCAGCAGGCCGGCGGCGATCCCCAGCAGCGTGGTCTTTCCGGCGCCGTTTGGGCCAACGAGCGCGATCAGCTCACCGGGCGGTACCCGAAGGTCCAGCGACGCCAGCGCGATCAGATCGTCGTACTCGCGCCGAAGGCCGTGTGCGACCAACACGGCTGGATCCGAGGCGGCGGGCCTGGTTCGCTTGCGCTTGGTTCGGGTCATGACCCGACCGGGAACCTCTTCGCGGTCCGGTACCGAAGCCACGCGATCACCCCGAGGCAGATCGGCAGCACCACGAACTCGCATGCAACTGCCACCCCGAGCGCGGAGGTGCCGTGAAGTGCCGCTTGCCGGGCGGCGAGAACCGGGCCGCCTACGCCGATGATCACGAGCGCGACCGGGAGTCCTGTCTGGAGGTACCCGATCTGCGGAGCGAGCGCATACGCGTAAGGGTCGTTCGTCACGCTCACGGCCGCACAGCAGAGCGACAGGACCGCCGTGGGAACCGCCGTGACGACGAGTACGCCGATGAGAGGCCCGGGCGCGCCGGCCGCGATCGCGGCCACCAGCGCGATCAGCGATACGCCGGCCATCAGTACGACAGGGGCGACGAGGCTGCGGCGGATCAGCTCGCCGGAGCCGACTGGGAGCAGCACGAGGCGGGTGGGATGATCGACCTCCTGTCCGATCGGCTCGACGGCGTCGAAAGCTGCCACCATCAGTGCCAACGATGCCACCAAGAGCAGGGGAGTGGTGCCCTGCCACGCGGCGACGAGCGCCAACCCGGCGACCGCTCCGAGCGCGCAGACACGCGCGACTCGCACCAGCGGCCAGCGCAGGAAGCTCCGCCAGCCGCGGCGCCAGATCGCCCGCTGTGGATCCTCGGCAGGGGCGAGCCGCAGCCAGGGACGACTCCGCGGGGTTTCGGAGGCGAGCTGGCGGCGCAGCAGGATTACCGCCCGCAGGTCCTGCGTCGTGACAGCAAAGCGAAGTTGCGCCGCCAAGCCTGCGCGGCGTAGGGCAGCCTCGAGCGAGGTGCCGGCCAGCCCACTGATCCCAAAGCCCGCAGCCAGGGCAGCGACAACGAGGCCGGCCGCGGGAAGTACGAAGGAATCACCGGCGTGATCGAGCGGCCACAGCGCGAGCTCCCCGAGCATGCTTGCGGGTGAGGTCACCCGGTGGCCGAACAGGTCAGCCAGCGACCAGCCGACGATCAGCACGCAGACCACGGACACTGCCACTCGGTGGATCCCGCGGCCGGAGGCGATCATCGCGCTCGCCAGACCTGAAACCGCGACTGTCGCCCCGAACACGCCCCCGAACAGCAGCCACTCCGCGGTCGGGCCCGGCAGGCGGCGAAAGGCGAAGTTCCCCACGATCAGCCCCACGACCGTGCCGACGAATGCGGCCGTGCGCAGCCGCCGCACGGCCAGCCCACGCAGTGCCGCCCCGCGGTCGACGGGGGAAAGGAGGACGTGCTGGACGTCCGCGGCCTCGAGCACCAATGGGCCACCCCGCGCGCCGGAACGCAACCCGCCGGCGACGGCCGCCGCGACCACCAGCCCGAGCGTGGCGGGTCCGTACCGATGGATCTGCTCGACCGTGTGACGGTCGACCCTCACATCCGCAAGCGCGCCCGAGATCAGCGCCAGACCCCAGCCGCCGAGGATCACGCCCAGGTACATGCGGTAAAGAGTCTCGATCCAGTCGACCTGCTCCGCATAGCGGCGGCGCCGCGCTGCGCGCAGGTCGCGCAGGGCCTCGAGGCCCGAGGCTTGATCCGCAGCCACCATTGCCGGCAACGATAACCCCCGGCCACGGCACCTCGGCGCCGGGCCTGCGGGGTGACGCCCGCGGGATCGGTTTACGGCTGCCCGCGGGCTCGGTTTGCGGCCGCCCGCGGGATCGGTTTACGGCTGCGCTGTGGTGTTCGGCTTCGAGCTGACTGTGGAGCCCCGCCGGCGCCGTCGTGAGACAGGCACGCTCCGGGTGAATACCGCGAGGGCGTCGAAACAGTCACGACAGCGAACGAGCGGAGCCTCGTCGAGAGACGAGGCGCATGCGACGAGGAGCGGCGCCAGCCCATCCACCTCGCGCACGACGGCCTCCACCGCGGCGTCGAATGACGCGCTCGCCCCCAGCCCGAGCACCTCTCGCGCACGGCTCTTGGTCATTGCGGTCGCGCCGAGCTCACGCGCGCGCGAGAGCTCGGTGAGCCCGTGAACGTCGTCGACGCCACCGAGCGCCGAGTACACGGCATGCTGACGCTCGGAGCCGAGCCACAGCTTCACCAGCGCGGACGCTTCGTTACCAAGCCTGCGCCGATCCTGTACGAGCTGACGGCAAGCCAGGAGCTCCTCCAGCTCCCACGGTAAGCCGGCCTGCATCCGGTCGATTCTCCGGCCGAGATCGGCAGCCACCTCCAAGCTCTTGGCTCGCAGTCGCACGAACTCGCCGTGTGCGACCACCTGCTCCCGGCGCAGCAGAGCCGACAACTGCATCAGCCGGCCTCCGACCCTGCAGAGAGCGTCCATTTCATTCAGCAGGGCCGTCGGGAGGCCATGCGGCGCGATCGCTGCCGCCGTGATCGCGCGGCGCCCCGCCGTTTCGACGCTCAGGAGATGCCCCTCGGTGGCGTGCGCGAGGTTGCCGACCGTTGCAAGCCGGAACATGCTGAGCGGCTCCCTGATCTTGTCGAGAACCTGGAAGCGGTTCGCCGCCAGGAGCTTGACGGCGATACTGCCCGCATGCGTCGCAGGCACCTCAATGGGAGCGAAGCTCGGCTTCACCAGCCGCCCCATATCTGACGGCTCGTCTGTGGGCACCCTCCCCACGATGACGCCCCCATCGGCACTCCGCCTCCTCCGCCCCGGGGGAACATCGGGTTAGGTGAAGCGCGTGGCGGGGTGATGCGGTGCTAACCCGTAAGATCCCAACCACAAGCCAAGCTGGCGAAAGGATCGAGATGGGATTCGGCGACAAGTTCAAGGATCTTGCCAAGCAAGCGCAGGACGCAGTCGCAGAGCGCAAGGAGCAGATCACCGAGGCGGTCGACCACGCGAGTGTGCTGGCTGACCAGCGCACGGGCGGGAAATACACCGACAAGATTTCAAAGTTCGGCCAGAAGGCGGAGCAGGTCGTAGACAAGCTGGCCACGAGCGACCCGGCCACCGCCGGCGAGCCACCGGCTTTCGAGGACGCCACCGCCGGCGAGCCGCCGGCCGCTGAGCAGCCCCCCGCTGAGCTCAAGCCTCTCAGCTTCGACTAGACACCTCCGAGGGGCCGGTGTTGGCCACATGTCACCATGCGGTTGGCCACGCGGATAGATGCGCGCAGGGTCGCGGGTAACATTTAGGTACCCCGATTTTCAGTTGATACGATTTCCGGCGTATTCCGACTCTGGGCGGGGCCGGGACTATTCGGGCTGTTGCACGGGCGGTTCCAGCCGAAGGAGATACTGGATGGGACGCGGGAGACCGGGGCGGGCGCGGATGGCACGCGGCCCAACTGGGCAGGAGGTCCATAGCAATCCAACGCTCAGCGACAGCGACCGCGACAGCGACCGCGAGCCTGGCCCCGACATGCACCGGTTCTCGATGCTGGCCGGTCCGCTGACCCAGGCTCCGAGTGACGGGAGCGCTTACCGCGTGCGGTACGCCAAGCCGCTATGGCTCGACAGCCGCTTGAACGCGCGCACGTTCCTGCTCACCGGTCTCAGCCTCACGTTCGAGGTCGGTTTCGTCTTCTGGCTGCTTCGAGCTCGGCATTTCCCGCATCTCTACGGACCTATGGCACTGCGGGTGGCGAACGTCGTGGTGGCGTCGTCGATCGCCGTGGTGGAGGTGCTCAGGCTGATCAATGTGGTATCGCTGGCGATCGCGTCGGTGACGGCACGCAACCCGGTACCCGTCGTGCCCCCGAACGACCTGCGGGTGGCGTTCGCGACCACGATCGTTCCCGACAAGGAGCCGCTCGACCTGGTCCGCGCCACGCTCCGCAAGGCGAAGGCGATCCGCTACGCGGGTCACGTCGACGTGTGGCTTCTCGACGAAGGAAACGACCCCGACGTCAAGCGGATGTGCACGAAATATGGTGTGCGGCACTTCAGCCGGTGGGGTGTCGAGCGCTGGAACCAGCCCAAGGGGGCCTTCAAGGCCCGCTCCAAGCACGGCAACTACAACTCATGGGTTGACGCCCATGGCGGGGATTACGATGTGCTCGCGTCGGTGGATCCGGATCACGCACCGACCGAGAACTACCTCGAGCGGATGCTCGGCTACTTCCGCGATCCAGACGTCGCCTACGTCGTCGCTCCGCAGAACTACGCCAACGGCAACCGCTTCGTCACTGCCGCGGCCGAATCGCAGCAGTTCCCGTTCCACGCGATCATCCAGCGAGCGGCCAACCGAGCCGGCTGCTCGATGTTGGTTGGCACGAACAACGCGATCCGTATCTCTGCACTCAAGTCGATTGGCGGGTTGCGCGACTCGGTCACCGAGGACATGGCCACCGGCCTGTACTTTCACACGAGCCGCAACTCCGACACCGGCCGACGCTGGAAGTCGATCTACACCCCCGATGTCCTGGCGCATGGCGAAGGCCCGAGCACCTGGACCGACTTCTTCAGCCAGCAGATGCGTTGGTCCCGCGGGACCTTTGAGGTGATCAAGCGAGATTACTGGCGGCGGGTTTGGCGCCTTCGCCCCAACCAGCTGCTGCATTACGGGCTGATCATGTCCTTCTACCCGTCGATGGCGATCGCCTGGACCCTCGGCGGGCTCAATTGCCTGCTGTACCTCGTGGTTGGCGCGAGCGGGATCCACGTACCGGTCACGATCTGGTTGGCGCTGTACGCGGATACGACGGCCACGCAGCTGCTTCTGTACGTCTCGAACCGGCGCTACAACGTGAGCCCGTACGAGCTCGACGGCTCCTACGGTGTCACCGGGATGCTGATGTCCATCATCGCCTCGCCGATCTACGCCTCCTCGCTGCTCGCGTCCATCCTCGGGCGGCCTGCCCGTTTCGTGGTCACGCCGAAGGGCGTCTCCTCCACCACCGATTCGATGGCCGCCTTCCGCCGTCACCTCCGGTGGGCTTCGATGTTCGTCATCAGTCTGGCGGCCGGCCTCGTGCTGCACCACGCCTCTCCGCTGGTCTGCTTCTGGCCATTGGTAGCGATCGGCGCGTGCCTGCTCCCGATTGGCGTCCATCTTGCCGGGGTGCGCGATGCAAGCAGCGTGCTCGCCGACCGCGCGGCGCCGCCGCCCCTCACCCCCGACGAGCGCTTGGCCGAGCTCGGGGCCGAATTCGGCACCGTGGCCGGCAGCTCGAGAGCCGTGCTCGAGCTCTATGGCAAGGCGGCATCACGATGAGCCCCGGCCGGCGCTACCGCCGGCGGATCTCGATCCCAGCGCTCGCAGGCGTCCTGGTGCTCGCGGCCAACGCGCCCGTGGCGGTCAGCTTCGTGTCGGGTGTGATTCACGAGTACCAGATCACTCGCCCCGGCTACGAGCGTGACTACGGCTATTGGGAGACGCTTGAGTTCCCTACCAAGTTCCGTGTGAACGCGGTCCACGCCGCGCTGTTACACACGGGCAAGGTGCTGATGATGGCCGGCAGCGGCAACAACGTCGCTGACTTCAAGGCCGGGACATTCAAGACCCTTGAGTGGGACCCGGCAAACAACCACCTGCAGCTGGTCCCGACCCCGTCCGACGTGTTCTGCGGTGGTCACGCCTTCTTGCCGAACGGAAAGCTGTTGATCGCGGGGGGCACCCAGCGCTACGAGGAGCTCGCGGGGAAAGTCAGCCACGCAGGCGGCGCGATGAACATCATCAACGCCTCAACGAAGAGCGTCACACTGCCGAAACGCACTTCCTTCATCGCTCCGAACGGCCGCAAGTACTGGTCAGACGCGGCGATCACCGTGCCCGCCGCGGCGGCTTACACGGCGGCCAAGGGCAAGCGACAGGTCCGGTTCACCGTCAACGGCAAGGCTCCGGTGTGGGTCGATGCCGTCAAGGAGGGCAAAGTCGGCCGTCAAGTCAACGGGATCCGTTACACGATCCCCGGCCAGAGCACACGTCTGTTCGGCGAGGGCCAGGCCATGACACAGAACAAGCAGAACTTCCAGGGAAGCAACCTCGCCTACGAGTTCGATCCGATCGCACAGCGTTACGACGCGGTCGAAAGGATGGTGCACAAGCGCTGGTACCCCTCGTTGGTCGAACTGAAGAACGGCGACGTGATGGCCGTGTCTGGCCTCGACGGACTTGGCAACATCTCCCCCGGAAACACGGAGATCTTCAACCCCGAGACGAAAAAGTGGTCCCTCGGCCCGTTCCGCTACTTCCCGACCTACCCTGCGTTGTTCCTGACCGCCGGCGGCAACCTGTTCTACACCGCCGCCAACGCGGGCTTTGGCCCTGCCCACCAGGGCCGCACGCCGGGCATCTGGGATCTCACGGACAACACGTTCGAGCCGGTGACCGGGCTAAAGGACGCCAACGAGACCGAGACCGCGGCGTCAGTGCTGCTACCGCCGGCGCAGTCCCAGAAGATCATGATCCTCGGGGGTGGCGGCATCGGCCAGTCGCGGCTGTCCACCACGCGCACCGCGGTGATCGCGTTGGATCAGGCGCATCCACATTTCACCCCCGGTCCGAACCTACCCCACCCGACACGCTACCCGCTGGCCGTGGTCCTCCCCAACGACACCGTGTTCGTGACCGGCGGGTCTCGCTACTACCGTGGCAATCACGACAGCAACAATCGCGACGCCGAGATCTACGACCCTTCGACGAATACCTTCCAGACGGCGGCCGAGCCGGCGGTGGGCCGCGACTACCACTCAGAGATTCTGCTGCTGCCCGACGGCCGCGTGGCGACGTTCGGCTCCAATCCCCTGTACGCGGACAAAGCTGACACGACCGGCGCGTCGTTCGAGCAGCGGGTGGAGATCTACTCGCCGCCCTACCTGTTCATGGGATCGCGGCCGCGGATCACGGGCGGCCCGAGCGCGGTGCGGCGTGGCGGCAGCGCGACGTTCACGATCCCGGATGCGGCCGCGATCACGAAGCTGCGGCTCATCCATCCGGGTGCGTATACGCACGTCACCGACCTGTCACAGCGGTCGGTTGCGCTGCCGTTCAAGCTGACCGCGGGAGGAGTAACGGCGCGGATCCCGAGCCAGGCCGGATTGGTGCCGTCGGGGTGGTACATGCTGTTCGCCGACGACGCCAAGGGTGTCCCATCGATCGCGCGTTGGGTCAAGGTGTCCTAGTGGTCCGTCTCGGCAATAAGGGCCCGCGACGCGGGCTCTAACTGGACGAACCACTAGCTGCGTGCTCGAACACGAGGAACAGGCAACCCCACGGCTCATATTCGCATCCGAGCGGAGCCCGAGGTGGATCCGGACTGCCGCGGGCGCCGCCGCCGTGATCGCCGTGATCGCAGTGATCGCCGTGATCGCAGTGATCGCAGTGATCGCAGTGAACCTGGTGGCGCCCACCGGGGGGGGAAAATCCAGACTCCCGCGGCGAGTGGTGACGACCGGCCTGCCCCGCGGGCGGGCCGGGCGTCTCAGCATGAGCACACCGTCCAGCCTCGCCGGCCCACTGTCCGGTCTGTCGCTGTATGTCAACCCGGCGAGCCCCGCGGTCGCGGCTGAGGTCTCCCTGACCGACCGTCACGAGACGACCGAAGCCCGCCTGATCGAGCGGATCGCCTCGCAGCCTGTCGGTACCTGGTTCACCGCCGGGTCCTCACAGCTCACCGGACAGGTCAGTAGCCTCGTGCTCGCTGCAGACCGGGTCGCGAAGGTGCCGCTGCTGGTTGCGTACTACATCGCGGATCGGGACTGCGGCGGCTACTCCAGCGGTGGCGCCCCATCAGCCCGCGCCTACGTGGAGTGGATCGCGCAATTCGCCGCCGGCTTAGCCGGGGAGCCGGCGATCGTGATCCTGGAGCCAGATGCCGTCGCTCAGGCCGTCAAGGGCTGCATGTCAGGCGCGGCGGCATCGGCACGAGTGGCGCTGCTCGCGCAAGCGGTGACGATCCTCCGCCGTGACCGCCGCGCGTTCATCTTCATCGACGCCGGAAACTCGGCGTGGGTATCGAACCTGGCCGCCCTCGCCTCCGCACTGCGGGCGGCCGGGATTGCTCACACCTCCGGGTTCGCTCTCAACGTCGCGAACTTCCAGTCGACCGCTGCCTCGATCGCATACGGCACGAGGCTCTCGCGGCTGCTCCATGGCGCTCACTTCGTAATCGACACGGGACGCAACGGCGACGGCCCGTACCTCGACGCCGCGAACGGGCCGATCTGGTGCAACCCGCCCGGCCGCGCGCTGGGGCGCCAACCCTCGACGATCACGGGCAACAAGCTGATCGACGCCTACCTGTGGATCAAGCCCCCCGGCGACTCGGATGGGAGCTGCCGTCCTGGTGCCCCGGCTGCGGGCCAGTGGTGGCTGTCCTATGCACTCAGCCTCGCCGCGAACCGGCGGTGATCGACTGATGCCACAGTCCGCTACGGCCACGCTCCGAGCCGGACGACTGATGCCACAGTCCGCTACGGCCACGCTCCGAGCCGGACGACTGACGCCACCGTCCGCTACGGCCACGGTCCGAGCCGGACGACTGACGCCACCGTCCGCTACGGCCACGGTCCGAGCCGGACGAATAGACGTCCAGATGAGGGAGGTTATGGTCGAGTGGTCCGCCGGGCAGACGATCAACCTGGTGACGCATGGCTGCTACATCGCGACACGACGGGCGGCTGCTGGCCCGTTACTTGACGCTGCTCCTGGCAGCGGCGGCCGTTGCGTTGCTCGTCGTGCCGAGCGCCGGTGCGCATACCAGGGTGGCCGAAGCGATCCACCGATCCGGTCAGGACCACCACCAGAACCGCACGCAGCGCACGAACCGCACGCACGGCGCGCACCGCACGCACCGCACGCAGCGCACGAACCGCACGCACGGCGCGCACCGCACGCACCGCACGCACGGCGCGCACCGTCGTGCCAAGCACGGCAAGTCTCCCGCTCCGGCCGGCAAGCCTCCGATTGCGACCCAGGCCGCCGGCGGCTCTCCGCTCGCCCGCCAGACCTGGTACGTCGACCCGAGCTCGCCCGCTGCGACGCAGGTGGCGGCGTGGCAGAGCTCGGAGCCGGCCAACTCCGCCGAGCTCGAGAAGATCGCGGTGGAACCAGTCGCCCAATGGTTCGGCGACTGGGATGCCAACGTCGAATCCGCCGTCAGTTCGACCGTCCAGGCCGCGGCGGCCAAGGAAGCAGTCGCACAGCTCGTCGCCTACAACATTCCGGACCGCGACTGTGGCGGCTACTCGAGCGGCGGCGCTACCTCGGCTTCCGCCTACGAGACGTGGATCAGCCAGTTCGCGGCCGGAATCGGGTCCGATCCGGCGGTCGTGATCCTCGAGCCGGATGCGCTGGCCGGACTCGACTGCCTGTCGGCGGCCGACCAGGCGACGCGGCTCTCGCTGCTCAACTACGCCGTGTCGGTCCTGACCGCTCTGCCGCGGGTCTTTCTCTACATCGACGCTGGCAACTCGGGCTGGCAGAGCGCATCGACGATGGCCGAGCGGCTCGCGGAAGCGGGCGTCGCCAAGGCGCAGGGCTTCTCGCTGAACGTCTCCAACTTCTTCGCCACCAACCTCGAGGAATCCTACGGCGCGGCGATCTCGTCGCAGATCGGTGGCAAGCACTTCGTAATCGACACGAGCCGCAACGGCAACGGCTCCGACGGCCAGTGGTGCAACCCGCCCGGGATGGCACTAGGTACTCGCCCGACAGCCGCTACGGGCGATCCGTTGGTCGATGCCTTTCTCTGGATCAAGTACCCGGGCGAGTCGGACGGAACCTGCGCCGGCGGGCCCTCCGCCGGCGCGTGGTGGCCCTCCTACGCACTCGGGCTCGCGCAGGCCGCGGCCTTCTGAGCGCTCGGTCGGGTCGCCCCCAGATCATGGGGAGAACCGCAGGATGAGCCGGTCACGCATCCTGCCCTCCGGCGCGCTGGCAGCGATTCCCGGGGCAACGGCCGCCGTGCTGGTCGTGGTCGCCGTGACCGTCGCACTGACCAGTTGCTCCTCCTCGACGGTCTCGGTAGGGCTCGACACCGCCCCCGCTCGAACTGACTTCGCCGCCAGTGCCGTGATGACGCCGCCCAAGACGGCGCCAGACTTCACTTTGCGCGATTCGCTCGGCCACACCGTCAGCCTGTCGCAGTTCAGGGGCCGCGCCGTGATCCTCACGTTCATCTACGCCCACTGCCCCAACGTGTGCCCGGTGATCGTCGCGAAGCTCCACCAGGCGCTACTCGAGCTTGGCCCCAGTGCGCGCGAGGTCCAAATGCTCGGGGTCTCGGTCGACCCTCATGGAGACACGCCCGCATACGTCAACCAGTTCCTCGCCGTCCACCACGTCACCGGTCGCTTCCAATACCTCCTCGGCAGCCTGCACCGGCTCCGACCGATCTGGCGCGAGTATCACATCGCCGTCCTGCCACACCCGGGCACCAATGTCATTGGTCACGCAGCCGTGCTGTACGGCATCAGCGGCTCGGGCAAGGAGATGACTGTCTACTCCGCGAGCACCTTTCAGCCACAGATGATCGTCCACGACGTGCCGCTGCTCGCCTCCCGCTGAACTTCAGGCGAGATCGATGCCGGCAGGCTACTCAAGACCCGTGCGGACGGACGTGATCTGCCCCGTGTTGAAACCGAGCCAGTGCATCCGGCCCACGTAGCGCGCATGCTCGACCTTCAGGCAGCGATCCATGATCACCGTCACGCCGCCGTCCTCGGCGATCCGCGCGCCCTCCTCGTTGATCACGCCGAACTGGCACCAGAGAGCACCGGCGTGGATCGCGACGGCGTCTCGCGCGATCGCCGGCAGCGCATCCGGCGCGCGGAAGACATTCACGACGTCCACCGGTCCGGGCACATCCAGCAGGCTCGCATAGCTCGTTTCTCCGAGGATCTCGGTCTCGCGTGGATTCACCGGGATCACTCGGTAGCCGTGCCGCTTGAGGTAGAAGCCGACGAAGTTGCTGGGTCGCAGCTCGTTGCTGGACAGGCCCACGATCGCGATCGTGCTCGCGCTGTGGAGCACGCGCTGGATCGTCAGCGGGTCCTGGTAGCGCTCGAGCTCGATCATGTCACCGACCCCACCCGCTCCAGTCCTTGCTCCAGATCCCAGATCAGATCGTCGACCGACTCCGTGCCGACCGACAGCCTGACCGTTCCGGGCCTGACGCCCGCCGCCTGAAGCTCGGCGTCGCTGAGCTGGCGATGGGTAGTGCTTGCGGGATGGATTATCAGGCTTTTCGCGTCACCGACGTTGGCGAGGTGGGACCACAGCGTCACCCCTCTGATGAGGCTCTGTCCGCCACTTCGCCCGCCGGCACAGTCGAACGAGAACACGGCGCCCGCGCCGCCTGGCAGGTACTTCTCGACGAGCGGGCGGTATTCGCTGCCCGCCAGACCCGGGTAGGTGACGTTCGAGGCCAGTTCGTGCGACTCGAGGAACGCCGCGACGGCCTGCGCGTTGTCGACATGGCGCTCCATCCGGAGCGACAGCGTCTCCAGTCCCTGCAGGAACAGAAACGCGTTGAGTGGCGCGAGCGTAGCGCCGAGGTCGCGCAGCGTCTCAGCCCGCAGCTTCATCAGATAGCCGTAGGTCCCGAACGTCTCGTGGAACTGCAGGCCGTGGTACGCGGGCGACGGATCCGCGATCACCGGGAACCGTCCGTTCGACCAGTTGAACGTGCCGGAGTCGACGACGACGCCGCCGATGCTCGTCCCGTGGCCGCCGATGAACTTGGTCGCCGAGTGGATCACTATGTCGGCCCCCCACTCGATCGGGCGGCACAGGTACGGCGTGGCGAACGTGTTGTCCACGATCAGGGGCAACTCGTGATCGTGCGCGACAGACGCCACGGCCTCGATGTCGAGCACGTTCCCCGCGGGGTTGCCGATCGTCTCGCCGAAGAACGCCTTGGTGTTCGCGCGGACCGCGTTGCGCCATGCGTCGGGATCGTCGGGATCGACCCACGTCAGCTCCACGCTCATCTTGCGCAGCAGGTGCTTGAGCTGGCTCACCGTACCGCCGTACAACGCCGAGGACGAGACGACGTGGTCGCCCGGCTCCAGCAGCGTGAAAAGCGCGGCTGCCTGCGCGGCGAGCCCGCTGGCGAACGCCACCGCGCCGGCCCCGCCTTCGAGGTTCCCCATTCGCTCTTCGAACACGGCGACCGTCGGGTTCATGATGCGCGAGTACGTGTTCCCGTACTCCTGCAGGTTGAAGTAGGCTGCGGCCGATTCAGGGTCTTCGAACACATAGCTGGTGGTCTGGAAGATCGGCACCGCGCGAGCTCCCGTGTTCGGGTCGGGCCGTTGCCCGGCGTGGAGCTGCCGCGTCTCGAATCCGAACGCACGGTCAGGCCGGGGTCGGCCGGGCTCGACGGTCACGGCGCGATCATCTCTCTGCTCCCCGCGGTGCTGGTATTGTCTACTCTCCTGATCAAGAAACTACTATATTCGACAGAGGGACGGAGGTACGATATGTCGGCGACTATCGATAACGGCGTCAACGTTCAGGCATTGCTCGACGCACGCGGAGTCCTCGAAGGCGCGCCGGAAGCCGCCCAGTTCACGTGGCGGGCGTCATCCACGTGGCAGAACGGCGTCCACAGCACGACGAGCGTCCAGAACTACTTCGGCCTCGGCGAAGAGCAGAATCACAAGACCGAATTCGTGTTCGACGCCGATCACCCGGAGACCTTCGCCGCCGAGGACAACGGAATCACACCGATCGAGTACCTCCTCGTGGGGCTTGCAAGCTGCCTCACAGCGGGCGTGGCGGCCGTTGCGCAGAATCGCGGGATTCAGCTGCGCTCGGTCGAGTCGACCGTCGAGGGCAACCACGACATCCGCGGGATCCTCGGTGTCGACAGCGACGTTCGCAACGGCTTCAACGACATCAAGGTGACGTTCGCGATCGACGCTGACGCCTCCAAGGAGGAGATCGAGGCGCTGGTCGCCCAGTCCCAGAAGCGCTCCGCGGTGTTCGACGCCCTCTCGAACCCGACCGAGGTAACGGTCACGGTCGCCTGAGGGTCTCGCCATCGAACGCGTCACCACCATCGTCATCGGCGCCGGGCACGCCGGTCTCGCCGCCAGCCACTTCCTCAGCGAGCGGTCCATCGACCACGTCGTACTCGAGCGCGGCGAGGTGGCGAACTCCTGGCGGCGAGAGCGGTGGGCGTCTCTGCGGTTGCTCACTCCCAACTGGCAGAGCCGCCTGCCAGGCGTTCGCTACGAAGGGGCTGATCCTGACGGATACATGACGACCGCCGAGGTGGTCGAGCTGATCGATCGCTTCGCCCTGCGTGCCGGCGCGGACGTCCGCACCGGCACGAACGTCACCTCGGTGCGGAACGCCGACGACGGCTACCGCGTTACGACGAGCCATGGCGAAATCCGGTCGCGCGCGGTGGTCCTCGCCAGCGGAGCCTGCAACCTGCCGACCATCCCGGGCTTTGCGCACGCGGTGCCGTCGAATGTCGAGCAGCTGACGCCGTTCGGCTACCGCGACCCGCTCCAACTCCCCGACGGCGGCGTGCTCGTCGTCGGGGCATCGGCGACCGGCGTGCAGCTCGCGGCTGAGCTGAGGCGATCGGGCCGGCCGGTGACCCTCTCGGTCGGGGAGCACGTGCGGATGCCACGAACGTATCGCGGCCGCGATGTCCTCTGGTGGATGGACGCCTCCGGCGTGTGGGACCAGCGGCACGACGAGGTCGAGGATCTCAAGCGGGCGCGCCGGCTGCCCTCGCCACAGCTCGTCGGGACGCCCGAGCGAACGACGCTCGACCTCAACTCCCTGGCTGCCATGGGCGTGGAGCTGGTGGGCCGTTGGGCGGCCGTCCGGGATGGCACTGCGCTGTTCTCCGGCGGTCTGCGCAACGTCTGCTCGCTCGCGGACCTGAAGCTGGCACGGCTGCTTGATCTGTTCGATGAGTGGGCTCAGGTGGAGGGGCTGGACGGCGATTTCGACGCGCCCGAGCGCTACGCACCGACTCAGGTGCCCCAGCGGCCCCGGTTGCAACTCGACCTCCGGGGCGGAGAGATCCGCACGATCCTATGGGCAACGGGATTTCGTCCCGACTACCGGTGGCTCGAAGTGCCTGTCCTCGACAGGAAGGGCCAGCTCCGCCACGATGGCGGCGTCGTCGAGAGCCCCGGTCTGTACGCCCTTGGGCTGCCCGTGCTTCGGCGACGCAAGTCCACCTTCATCCACGGCATCGAGGACGACGCGCGTGAGGTGATCGACCATCTCGCGGGGTTCCTGGCGGGCGAGGAGCGGGTCGGCGTCGGGCTCAGCCCGGCGTGGTCGTAGTCCAGACCTACCCCAGAACCTTCGCCTTCGCACGGGCGAACTCCTCGTCGGTCAGCACTCCGCGATCCCGGAGGTCGGCGAGCCTGTGGAGGTCGTCTGCTGTGCCACCCGAGTTCTGACCTCGCGTGAACTGGCGGAACGCTTCGTACCGAGCGTGGTCCTCCGCTTGGTGCTCGTGCATCGTGTGCCCGCGCACGATCAGGTAGCCAAGCACGCCGATCAGCGGAAAGGCGAAGATGAAAAGCACCCATAGGGCCTTGGCCCAATTGGAGAGGTCGTGGCTGCGGAAGATGTCGAAGACCACGCCGATCGCGATCCAAATCCACAGGAACAGGAAAGCGATCTCGAGGACTGTGAACAGCCCGTCTCCGAACGTGTAGGTAGAAGCGGCGAGTGGCATTTGGTGTCCTTTCGCTCAGGGATGCCGAGCACGCTCGGCGAGGTCGCGAGCACGTTACGGGCCGCCGAACTCACGTGCGAGCTGGTAGCCGGGCGGCAGGAACTTCGGCAGCGGGGGCTTGACCAGGCCGCCCGCGGCGCCGGGACGATCGACGGTCGGGATCCGAAGCTGCAGGTTCGAGACCGTCACTGCCTGTTGCCCGTTGGATGCCCTCCCATACGGAAAGTCGTCGGGCAGTAGCTCGAGCTTGATCGTATGGCCGGGGGCGAATCGCCATGCTCCGGGATGAAGCTGGAACACCTGGCGCACCGGCTTCGACGATACGGTCGGTCGCCATAGACCGCGGCTGATCAGGGTCTCCTGTCCGTTCGGCGCGACGTCGAGCAGACGAGCCGCGACCTGGGAGTTGGCGCCCGGGAGTGTGAAGTCGGCGATCACGGTGGCCGCCCCGATCATCGTGAACGCGTGTGTTACCACCAGGCGGTAGGTGGCCGTTCCCGGCTCGGTGGCCCCGGGTGCGGTGGTGCAGGCCGTGGCCGTCCGGGGATTGAACGTGGCGCCGATCGCGGGGCTTCCGGCCGTGGGCAGGATCGTCTGTGCCCGCGCGCCGGTCAGGCGAACCTCGCCGGGCTGTAGCTCCGCCCAGTCCGAGGCGCGATACGGTCCCGCTGACGGGGCGGTGGCCGGGCAGGTCTCGGTCAGTGCGTCGACGCCCTGGAACGGCTTCGGGCCCTGGCCCATGACGTAGTAGTTGATCCAGGCGTGGGCGGCCGCGAGCCAGCGCGTCATATCGGGAAGCTTGAACTGACCCGGCGGATGGCCCCAGTCTCCGAGGTACAAGGAGATCGGCGTGCTCGGATACTGGGTCGTGGTGCGGTTGTAGTAACGCAGTGCCTCGTCGGCGGGGAAAAGCGGGTCGGTGAACCCTTGGGCGATCAGCAGCGGCGCGGGTGGCTCTGAGTGGTCGATGTAGTACGCGGAGTGATATTCCTCCAGCTGGTGCAAGATCAGCGTCGGCAACGAGCCTGAGTAAGGCTCGCCCTGAATGAGCCGCTGAATCCACGCGCCAAAATTCCAGTCGATCTTCGTGGTCGTGCAGTATGTCGTGGGGTCGCACCCGGCCATGTAGAACGCGGTGCCGTAGGAGTACTTCAAGACGCCGAAGCGGCCGCGATAGGGAGCGTTGGCGACATAGTCCAGCGTGCTGCCGTTGGGCACCAGCGAGTACGCGAGATCGGTCCACGGCTCGAACGGAGCCGCCGCGGCGAGGCTCATCTTCTTGCCGTCGGGGCTGCGCCACGGTACAAGCGTCCCGTTGGGCAGCATCACGCGATTCTTCAAGGCGGCCAATGCCATCGACGCGGCGGCGCCGTAGGAACCGCCGAACGCAGCGATCTTGGTCGGCGATACCAGACCCTGGTCAGCGAGCTCCCCGGCGAAATACTGGGCGTCACGCACCTCATAGCGGGTGTCGAGAAGGTGGTTGAAGCCCTGCGCGCACTCGCTGGGGGGGAGCGCGGAGCGGCTCGCGGCGGTGCCGCACGACTGGTTGAAGCCACGAAAGGTCATGCTGAAAGTCGCGTATCCTTCCTTCAGCCAGGGCATCATCGATAGGAACGCAGAGGTGAGAGTTCCGCCGTAGTGCTCCAGGCGGTACTTCATTCCGTCGTCGCCGCTCAGCAGGATCACAAGCGGGTAGGGAGCGTGATGCTTCGCCGACGCCTTGGGCATCGCGAAGTTGACGTCGATCGCGGTGCCGTCCCAGCTGGTCGCGACCGTCCGTACCGGCGACTGCTGTCCGTCGATCACGAGCGACCCGCAAAAGACGATTCCGCTCGGTTGGGTCGAGCATCTGACCGCACCCTTGAACACACTGAGCGGAGGCGGAGAGGCGCCGCTCCCGCTAGCGACCATCACGCCACCCCCGAGGATCAGGCCAACGATGATCATCGCGACGAGGCTGCGCACGATCCAGGTTTAGCGCAACGCGGTTGGGAGCACGTGCTCAATCGCCTCCACGAGGTACGGGCTCAAGGATCGGGCGTAACTGGCAGTGACGTGGGCGGCCGTGTCCCTGTACACGAGGACGTTGCCGATCGTCGCGGGGCAGAACCCGTGGCGGCAGTAGAACCGGCGGGTCTGGACCACGCGGGCGCCGGGGATCCGTTCGGCGGCTCGAGCCAGGAGGTCCGGGTCCTGGTAGGCAATCGCGGCGGGGGTGCCACAGTTGCCGGTCGCGCTGTAGGTGATCCGGGTCACGCACGCCGTGCTCGCGGGCGACACGCTCGGGTCGTCCTCGACCACCACGATCCGTGTCCCGGTAGCGGCGACGGGCCTCATCGCCTCGAGGTGTTCGGCAACGGAGCTGGTGTATACGCGGATCTCGGTGGCGATGACGATCGCGTAGCGGTCACGAAGAAGCGCCCGCTGGATCACGCGGAGTCCCGGGCAGGCTGGCGAGAGATACGCGGGTAGCCACTGGCATGTCTGTCCGGTGAATGCCGTGACGCGCCAGTTCAGTGCATCCAGCTGCGGCTCGAGGGCCGCCAGGAGCGCTGCGGCATGACTGTCGCCGACGAGGGCAACCCGGATCGCGTCTGGTCGCAGGCTTCCGTATACGCAGGGGTGGATGGGCTGGTCCAGGTAGGCGTAGCAGGCGTAGGCGCCACCGGTGTCGTCTGGCAGCTCACCGGGCAGCGGCGCGACTCGGTCGCCGCTGTTCAGCCTGGCGCAGCGATGGTGGGGATCGAACGACGCCGCGCCGATGCAGTTGCTCGGATCGTCCTGCGTATGTCCGATTAGGACCGCCGCCGGGAGTACAAGTCGCGTCGGACTGATCGCTCGGACGGCGAGGAGGGCGGCTCCGGCGAGAACCGCCGTGATCGCGCAGGCGGCGGCGTATCGCAGCCACCCGGTCGCCGGGATCGGCAGGCGTCCGGGGCGCTGTCGGAACCAGGTTCCGCGCCGTGCGGGGTCCTCGAGCAGGTGGAAGGAGGCGGCGGACAGGCCGAGGATCAGCGCTAGACCCGCCACCCAGTACGCCACCGAGTACTGGGGGACGACGGTGAGGATCAGCACGACCACCGGGAAGTGCCAGAGATAGAGGCTGTAGGAGATCTTGCCGAGGTACTGGCTGACCGGATTGCTCAGCGGCAGCAATGACCGGTCTGGAAGCCCAGCGCCGGCGCCAAGCACGGCAGCGGTCGAGAGGGTGGGAAGCAGCGCCCATGGCGCAGGAAACCCGGAGGACGACGAGACTACGAACAGGGAGCACAGCACACCGACCAGGCCGACCCACGCGACGACGCGGCGCACGCGTGCGTCGCACCGGGCGAGCGGCGCGGCGGCGATCGCGACGAGTGCTCCCAGGCCCAGCTCCCAGGCTCGGACGAAGGTGGAGAAGTAGGCGGCCGTCGGGTTGCGGGCGGTCTCAACGAAGGCCCACGCGAGTGATATCGCGGAGAGCACGGCGATCGCGACCCCCGCCACCAGCCGAGCGTGCTCGTGGCGCCAGAACCGCAGCCGCAGACCGATCAGCAGCAGGCCCAGCATCAGCCACGGCCAGACGAAATAGAACTGCTCCTCCACCGACAGCGACCAGTAATGCTGCAGCGGTGACGGCGGCAGCGACTGGTTGAAGTAGTTGACGCCGGTCCGGGCGAAATGCCAGTTGGCGATGAACAGGACCGCCGCGATCGCGTCTTTGGCGGCGAAGTGGTAGCGGTCGATTCCCGCAAGCACCCGGGTGGCGCAGAGGGTCGCGCCGATCACGAACAGGCCCGCGGGAAGAATCCGCTTGATCCTTCGGGCATAGAAAGCGCGAAACGAGATCGTCCGCCGAGTCTCGAACTCACGCACCAGGATCCCGGTGATCAGGTAGCCCGAGATCACGAAGAAGACATCGACGCCGACAAAGCTGCCCGCCGGCCAGCCCGCCATGTGGTTCGCCACCACCGCCAGCACGGCGATCGCGCGCAGACCCTGGATGTCCGCCCGGTAGCGGCCGCGGCGATCCTCAGGCGGAGGCTGCGACCGACTCTGCTGTGCGTCGGCCGCCATCAGTGGGGCTCATCCCTCGGAAGCGGCCCTCGGAGCTTCTTCGCTGACTTGTGGTTGGGAGAGCAGCGTGCAGACCCGCTTGACGCAGGCGCTGGGTTCGAGCGCTGCCCCGGCGGCGAGGATCGCCTCGCCTTCGGGGCCGAGCCGGGCGAGCGCGTCCCTGACGGCGGGATAGCGCTCGTCGAGCATTGCGGCCATCCCGTGCGTCGAACGCTCGGCGGCGATGGCTTCGACGATGCCGGCCACCTCGATCATCTCGCGTTCGCGACCGGCTCGGGCGAGTGCCGTGACCAGGTTCATGAGAGCCGTCTCGATCGTAGATCGATCGCCGACGAGCTCTGCGTGCGTCAAGGCGCGCGTGTAGCGCTCGAAGGCGTCGGCGTGCGCGCCGCGAACGCTCGCCAGCTGAGCTTGGACGACTTCGATCACGTCTCGGGATTCGGAGCGCAGCGGGCCGGCCGCCGCGTCCGACGCGAGCAGCGCCAGCTCCGCTTCGTCGGCGCGTCCGGCCTCGAGCAGCGTGTCAGCCTTGATCGCCAGGATCCCCGCCTCTGCAAGCGGACCAAGCTCGTGCGCCAACGCGAGCGCTCGGTCGTTCCATGCGAGCGAATCGTCGAACTCACCATGCCAAGTCGACACGACGGCGGCATTCAGCGCGCAGAGGTAGCGGGCGTGGAGGTCGGTTAGCTCGCCGAAGAGCGACATCAGGCCGATCGCGGAATCGTCGCCGCCGGCGGTTTCTACATGGCGCAGCAGCCCGTGCTCGCGCACGAGGTCGGCCACCTGAGGGTCGTCCCCAGGATCCGCGATTAGGCGTTCGATCAGCGCACGTTGCTCCGTCACCGCGCCGGCTCGGCTCGCGAGCGCGTATCGACCAAGCGCGATCTCGCGCCCGATCTGGCGGTCGTGTGCCCAGGCCCATTCGAGCGCGGCCTGCGTGTCCGCCGCTACGGCGTGCGCCCGCTCGACCAGGCGCGCCTCGACGATCTCGTAGATCCGAAGGGGCCAGACGAGATCGCGCTGCCAGACGGCGTGGGCGCGGCGCAACGCGTCTGCCCCGTGCGCTTCGAGCCGCCGCGCCGCCTCCTGACGGACCGCCTCCGGGAACCCGAAGCGCACCACGCCGTCGCCGGTCTCGACCCGATGTAGCAGCGCGACGTCGAGCAACGTCGCGACCGCCGAGACGATGTCGGAGCCATCGGCGCCCGCCACGACCTCGATGTCTTCGAGCCCGACCGGTCCGGCGAACACTCCGAGACGCGTGAACAGCTCGCCCGCGTCGGGATCGAGCAGACCGAGCGTCCAGTCGAGCGCGGCGGTCAGCGACCGATGACGGTCCGGACGCCCCCGATCCTGCAGGATCGCCACCGACTGGCGAAGGCGCGAGACGAGCTCGGCCGGACGGAACAGCCGCAGCCGCCCCGCGGCCAACTCGATCGCGAGCGGCAGGCCATCCATGACCCGAACGAGCTCGATGCAGGCCGCATCATCCTCGAGCGGAACGTCGAGCCGCTCGGCGCTCCGAGCCAGCAGCGCGAGCGCGTCCGGCTCCTCGAGACTGTCCAGCTGAAGCCGCCGCTCCCGGCGGCAGCGCAAAGGCAGCTGCGAGGTCGCAAGCACCCGCAGCTCCGGTAACCGGTCGAGCAGCGACTCCAGCAGCGCCGCCGCGTCGGCGACCGCCTCGAGATTGTCAAGGACGAGCAACAGCGGACCCCGCGACCTCAGATCGACGACCAGAGACTCTTCCATCGAACCCGCGGCGTCGACCCGGCAGGCGCGCGCGATCAAGGCACACAACCCCTCGGCGTCAGCCTCCTGGCTCGCCTCGATCCACCACACGCCTCCTGCGTACTCCTCGAATAGATCGTTCGCCGCGGCGAGCGCAAGACTCGTCTTCCCAACCCCACCGCGCCCCAACACCGTGACAAGGCGCTCGCCATCAGACCGCAGAGCTGCCCGCACGCGCTCGAGGTCATGCTCGCGACCGATCAGCCTCGTGGGTGCGGCCGGGACATTGCCTTCGCGCAGCTCCAGCGTCCGCGGAGGCGGGAACGCCGCCGCCCCCCGTCCATCGACGACGGCACAGTAGAGCGCAGTCGGCGCCGGAAAATCCTTCAACCGATGCGCCCCAAGCGCCTGACTGGGCACGACATCACGCAACAGCTCAGCGGCGACACCCGTCATCAAGATCTGCCCACCGTGAGCGGCCGCACCAACGCGAGCGGCGCGATGAATCTCGAGACCCACGTAGCCGTGACCGCGCCGTCGCACCTCGCCGACATGCACACCCATCCGCACCTTCAACTCGCCTACCGCGGCCGGCCACGGATGATTCCGGAGCTCGCGCTGGATCGCCACCGCGGCACGACCCGCGTCGGACACCTCCCCGAACGTGACGAAGAACCCATCGCCCGCAGTTCCGTCCACCCAGCCACCCGCAGACCGCGCCCCACGGTCAACGATCTCGTGGCACGTCCGGAGTACACCGTCCCATTCATCTCCGAGCGAGGCTGCCAGACGCGTCGAACCCTCGATGTCGGCGAACAGCATCGCAATCAACCCGCTGGGAGGCTCGGCGCGAGAAGGCTCGGCGCGAGAAGGCTCGGTGCGAAGAAGCTCCATCGGCCCTCGGGATTGTTGCAACGGGCTCAGCGAAGCGAGACAGCGACCTGGTCCAGGAGATCGAGGGCGTCCTGCAGGCCGGCCTCCATCCCGGAGGCGATGATCGCGTCGCGGGATGTCTTGCTCCCCGCCTGCACGAGGATCGTGAGCGTCGTGCGCCCGTCGGTCTCAGTGAATGTCGTGGTGTTCACCGTCGCCGCTTCTTCCTCGGTGACCCCGTCAGGCAGTCCCTCGTAGACCTCGGTCGAGACGATCAGCTCGTTGGCGACGATCTCCCGGTAGCTCCCGTGGAAGCCGACCTCGAATCCGTTGTCGGCGACCATCACGTACCGCCAGTGGCCGCCGACGCGCAGATCGATCTCGACCACGGTGACCTGCCCGCGATTGGCGTGCCACCAGCGCTTGATCAGCTCGGGCTCGGTCCAAGCCCTGTAGACCAGGTGTTTGGGGGCGTCGAACTCCCGGGTGATAAGGATCTGCTCATCCGTGGGGAGTGTCACTGTGGCCATCCGGCTACTCGTCACTGTCGCCATCTCTTTCCTCCTTCTGTTTGAGTTCCTCCAACACGAGATCAAGCTGGTCGAAGCGCTCCGACCAAGAGCGCTCGTAGTTCTTCACCCAGTCGTGGATCGGCTTGAGCGCGTGGCCGTTCAGCCGGTATAGCCGCCGCCGTCCTTCGTCACGCACATCGACCGCTCCCACTTCTCGGAGTACCCGCAGGTGCTTGGACACCTGTGGCTGCGGCAGCCCGAGCAACTCCACCAAGTCATTCACAGGGTGCTCGCCGTCGGCGAGGGCGTCCAGGATCTGTCGCCGCCGGGGCTCGGCCACCGCGTTGAATGCGTCTGCTGTCGTCCGTGCTCGTGCCACAGCGGGAGAATATATACCTATATGGGGATATGTCAATCCCCTGCGACGCTCGGAGTGCGTAGTGGTCGACGCTGCCGGCGAGGCCTACGTCGGTTGGCGACCGTAGATCTGGCCTCCGTCGCGGACGGCGGTGTCAGTCCGACTGATCGCGGGCGCGCCTGTAGCGCTCGTAGATCACGCGCGAGGCGAACGTCCTGGTCTCGACCAGGTCCAGCGGGACGTCTTCGGTGACCGGCGGCAGGAAGGGCGTGCCGCCGCCGACGACGACCGGATTGCGGAACATCCGCAGCTCGTCGACGAGGCCGAGCTCGATCGCTGCCGCGGCCAGGCCGGCGCCGCCGATCGAGACGTCCTTGTCGGTCGCGTCGAGTGCCGCAGCGGCCTCCCCGGCCACCGACGCCTCGGCTAGCCGGGCGTTCCCATGAACGCTGTCGAGCGTGCGGCTGAAGACGACCTTCGGGATCGCGCACCAGACGTCAGCGAACTCGGCCCCGAGCTCGTTGTCGCGCATCGACGGATCCGTCTCCCACACCAGCATGGTCTCGTAAAGCCTGCGGCCGCACAGATAGCCGCCGAGCTCGCGTACCTCTGCGATGTGGAAACGGAACTGCTCCTCGCTAGGGACCGTCCACCCGAACGCGCCGTCGCGGTCCGCGATAAAGCCGTCCACCGAGACGCCCATCGAGTAGATCAGCATGGCTTCAACATCATCGCACGGGAGCGACGGACGATCATCGCGATGAGGTTCACTGTTGACCATGACATCCGCGGGTGTTTGTGTCTGGCCGGAAGGCGGCGATTCCGTGTTCCCAGGCGGCGTCGAGGTCTGCGTCGGGTGGGAAGCGGTGGTTGAGCTCGAGGATGATCATGCCGTGTCCGAATGCCCATGCGGCGCGGGCGAGGTCCATGTTCTCGCCGGTGGCCGTGTAGAGGGGCAGGGCGGCGCGTTCCTCGCTGCCGGGAACGAGGAGTTCGCGGTTGAGGGTGCGGTCGGTCATCAGGCGGTAGAGGTGCGGGTGTTCGCGTCCGAAGTCGCGATAGGCGCGGGCGAGCGCCGCCAGCGGGTCGGGCTGCTCGAGTGCGGCAGTGAAGAGCGCGGCTTGTTCGTCAAATCCGATTGAGATGATGGCGGCCTCGAGCGCGTCTTTGTCGGGCAGATGTTTGTAGATCGATGGGGCTCGGATGCCGAGGCGCTGTGCGATGCGGCGCATCGAGAGCGCCTCGATACCTTCTTCCTCTAGGAGCTCCCGGGCGGCGTTGACGATTTCGCGGGCGCGAGGGCTGAGCTGGTCAGCGGCGCTGGTCACCCCGCCGTCAGCGTGCTGGGCGGGTGCGGAGCGCGGCTGTTGACCGTCTCGAGGAAGGGCAGTACGGCGTCAGCGGTGAGCTCGGGCTGCTGGGACTGCGGGTAGTGCCCAGCCTCGGCCACGATCACGACGTCGCCGTTCAACGCTTGGGCGATCCATTCGGCCTCGGCGCGCGGATCGGGGAAGTCGGGATCCTGCTCACCCATCACGACCAACGTCGGCGTCGAGACATCGCTGAGTCGCTTCTCGGCCGGCGTGTGGTCGGTACGGGTGGTGAGCGAGAACGCCTTGGCGTATCCGGATCGGCGAAGGCTCGCCACGAGCTCGTCGCGGTACTGATCGAAATCCGCGGGAAGCTGGCCGGCGTAGAGCTTGGGGAGATACGCCTTCCAGGTCATAGCCGCCCACGGACGGGCCATCGCCACCCGCAGCAGCAGGCGCTGCAGCGCGCTCATCTGGCCGTTGCGTACGAACGGGCCGACCAGCACGAGGCCGCGAACGAGCTCGGGCCGCTCGGCAGCGGCGAGTACTGCAGCGCCGGCGCCCATCGAATTGCCGATCACGACCGCCGGCTCGCCGAGCTCCTCGATCAGAGCGATCGTATCCCCAGCGGTCTCCACGTCGCCGTAGGAGGTAAACGTTGTGTCGCTGTCGCCGTGGCCGCGTAGATCGCTGCAAGCCACGCGGTAGCCGGCGTTTCGCAGTGCCGGCGCGAGGAAGCGATATGCGGCGCGCAGGTCGCCCATGCCGGGCAAGAGCACCAGCAGCGGCCCAGCGCCCGCGACGTCGTAGGCAACGCGCCCGTCGGGACGCGTGAGATATTCGGTTTCCGGGACCGAAGCTGAGTGGTCGGATCCGGTCGCAGTCGGGGGGCGTGGGCTGGTGGTGGTCATGGGAGGTCCTCTCGGCTGTGGTGGCTAACGCTGTTAGCGAGTATGGCTAACGGCGTTAGCCTTGTCAAGAGCAAACCGATAAATTGCCTAACGGACCGTCGTCAAGAGAGGCTCCTCGTGCCCGGCTCGGCGCTTGCGCCTGGCAGTCAATCCGTCAACCGATTCGTCCCGTGGCGGTTTCGTGGGCCGAGGCGCCCGCCGGTGAAACGGCCAGCACCATGATCGTGTAGGTGGCTCTGGGGGCGAACTTCAGCTTGATCTTGCCGTTCCAGGTGAGCGAGCCGGGACCGGCCGCCAGGCGCGTGGTGCTCAGCTTTGCAACGACCTTGGTTCCGCGCAGAATGGTGAGCGTCACCTTGGCTGGCCCGTTCAGAACGAATGTCACCCGCACCGGCTTGCCGCGGGCGCCTCTGAAACCGGCGGCCGACAGCCGTAGCGTCAGGCGCGGCGGGCGGGCACTCGGCGAGCCGCCCGTCGAGCCGGTGGCGCCAGGGGCGCCCGTGGCGCCAGGGGCGCCCGTGGCGCCAGGGGCGCCAGGGGCTCCGGTAGAGCCCGTCGAGCCGGTGGCGCCCGTCGAGCCGGTGGCGCCCGTCGAGCCGGTGGCGCCCGTCGAGCCGGTGGCGCCCGTCGAGCCGGTGGTGGCGATGGTGAGGGTCTGCGTCGCGGTGCCCACGTTGCCGGCGGGATCCGGAACCGACGCGACGATCAGCCACGTGCCATCGCTGAGAGCGGTCGGAGTGGCGTTCCACGTGCCGTTGGGCTGCAGGAGCGTCGTCAACGTCTGTCCGCCGATCCCGACCGTCACGGTCGTGCCTGGCGCTGCATCGGAGGCCCCGGTGATGGTCGGGTCGGCGTCGCTCGTGGTCGCAGTCGCCCCGCCGGTGATCGCTACGACCGGCGGCACCGTGTCGACGGTCAGCGTCTGGACGGCGCTGGCCAGATTCCCGGCCGCGTCGGCGACCGATATGACGACGCGATGCGGGCCGTCGGGGAGGAAGGCCGTTGTCACGGACCAGACTCCGCCGGCCGTCACCAGTCCGGTCAGGGTCTGGTCGGCGAGGGTGACGGTCACGGTCGTGCCGGGCGCCACGGCCGCGCTCCCGGAGATGGTGGGTGTCGGGTCGTTGGTCAGAAGGTTCGCCCCGCCGGTGATCGTCACCGCGGGAGCGACAGTGTCCACGGTCAGCATCTGGCTGACCGTGGTCTCATTGCCCGCAGGGTCCGTGACAGAGGCGGTGACCGTGCCGGCACCGTCGGCCAGCGTGCTCGGGGTCACGTTCCACGTCCCCGCCGACTGCACGAGCGCGGTCAGCGTCTGCGAGTGGACGGTCACGTCGACGATCGTGCCGGGCGCGGCGTCGGTGATACCGGCGATCGTCGGGGTCGGGTCGTTCGTCGTCACCGACGGTCCGCCGTCGATCGTGACGACGGGCGGTACGGTGTCGATCGTCAGTTGCTGGGTGGCGCTGCCCGCGTTCCCTGCGCCGTCGATGACCGACGCGACGACCGGGTAGGTGCCGTCTGCCAGGATCGGCGACGGCATTGACCATGCGCCACTGGACGGTGTTGCGGTGAGGGTCTGCCCGGCGATTGTCAGGGTCACGATCCCTGGGGCCTCGAGATCGGTTGTGCCGCTGATCGTCGGCGTCGAGTTGTTCGTGATCGCCGCCGTCCCGCCGGTGATCGTGACGGTGGGCGGGGCGCTGTAGAACTCGTTGGAGTTGAGCGAGATCGCGCCGTTGAGGGCCAGCGCGCGGCCGTTGACCTCGCTGCCGGCACCCACCGCGATTGCGTCGAGTGCCATCATGGTACCCGCGAACGTCGCGTTCGCACCGATCGCCGCGGCGCCGTTGACTTGCCAGAACACGTTGGACGCCTCGGCGCCGTTGGTGAGCCTGACGTTGGCCCCGGCCGCCACGTTGAGCGCGCCACCGATCTGGAAGACGAAGACGGCGTTGGCGTCGCCCTGGCCGTCGAGGGTTACCGTGCCGGTGTCCGCCACGGCCCCGGCCGCGGAGTACAGACCGGGCGTGAGAGTCACGCCGGCGAGATCGCCGGCGATCGCGGTACCGCCCGTGCGACCGGCGACCTCGTTGTACGCGGTGACGAGGTCGTTATACGCCGGAGTGGCTGTCGTACCGACCCGGATCGTGCCGGTGATCACGCCGGGCGGGAAGCCGGTGGGCTGTGCGGCTGCGTTGACGCCCAGATCACCTCGCAGCGTCGTGAACGGCGCGCCGGCGGCGTTGACGGTATTGCCGACAGAGGCGCCGCTCAACACCGCGTAGGTCGACGCCTGCCCGAGATCCACGGTCGTCGCCGAAGCGGCGAGGGCGGGCGGGACTGCCAACCCGAGGCCCGCGATCAGCGCACCGCCTACGAGCGCTGAAGCGCGGAGGGCCTTCGCCCATCGTTTGCCGACTCCGTCGGACCGCCGCGCGATCCCCGTGACCCACTGCGTGTAACCGGACATAGGTGACCCCCCCTACCAAGGGCTGTCCGAGCCCCGGCGGCTGGTGCTCCGTCGACGTAACTTCTGTCAAGGCGTCCTATCGGTTTGGCTGCAAGTCTTATTTAGTTATGAGATTATAAGTTCATATGTTTGTTGAATGCGGCGGTGCGGCCGCATCCATCGTCTAAGCTCCCAAGAGCATGCCTCCGCGCCGCAGCCCCTCCGCGCCGCCACCCGATCCCAGCGCAGCACACGTGCGCTCTGACCCCGTCTACGTCGTCAAAGCCCAGCTCTTCCGGGTGCTCGGCCATCCGCTGCGGATCCGTATTCTCGAACTCCTCCGCGACGGCGAACGAACCGTCGGAGATCTCCAAGCCGAGCTCGGACTCGACTCCAGCAGCACCTCGCAGCACCTCGCCGCGCTGCGCCAACAGGGCGTCCTTGACAGCCGCCCGGCTGGCACAAACGTCTACTACCGCATCAGGGACCCGCGCATCTCACAGGTCCTCGCCATTGCCAAGGAAATCCTCACCTCCGCCCTGTCAGACTCACACGCCTTGCTCAGCGACCTCGCCGACGACGCGTCGCCGCGGTCGCGGTAACCAGTTCAGTGCTCGGGCCTGGTCAGGTGGGAATCATGGGTGATATCGGCCAGTGTGGTTCTGAGGAGGTCGATGTCGATCGGTTTGGTCAGGTGGGCGCTGGCGCCGAGTTCGAGCATCCGTCGGCGGGTAGCGGATGTGGCGTCGGCGGTGAGGACGATCACGGGCGTCGATGCGGTATCGGGGCGGGCGCGGAGTTGCCGAAGGACCTCGTCGCCGGTCATGTCGGGAAGGTTCATATCGAGCAGGATCACGTCCGGCTTGGCCCCAGGGGCGATGTCGAGCGCGAGGCGACCGGTGGCCGCAGCGACGATCTCGACGTCGTCGTCGGCCAGTATTTCCTCGACCAGTCGCAGGTTTGAGATGTTGTCCTCGACGTAGAGCACGCAGCACGCTCGAACTTTCGGCCGATCTTTGTCCGAAGCTGCGCGGTCCGGCATGGAGGTCGTCGGCTTCCCGCGTGTTAGGCGCAGCTCGAACGTCGATCCGGCACCTATCTCGCTGGTGGCGTTCAGCGATCCTCCCATCGCCTCGGCCAGCCGGCGCGAGAGCGCCAACCCAAGCCCAGTGCCCTCAACGTCGGATGCTTCCGCGCCGAGACGGTCAAACGGGGTGAACAACCTCGGTAGGTCCTCGGCAGCGATCCCCGGTCCGGTATCGGACACACGCAACAGCAAGATTTCGCCTTCCAGGGACGCGAAGACGCGGATGCGTCCGCCGGGCGTGTTGTACTTGACCGCGTTTGAGAGCAGGTTCAGGAGAACCTGCTTGAGGCGTTGGGCGTCTGCCTTCACGTGTACGTCGGCGGCCGCGCCTAGATCGGTGTCGAGCAGGATGTCGCGCTGATCGGCGATGGGCTTGATCAGCTCGAGTGATTCCTGCACGCTGGTGGCGAGGGGCACCAGCTCGACTGAGATACCGAGGTTGCCGGATTCGATCCGCGAGATCTCGAGGACCTCATCGATCAGCGTCAGCAGGTGCCGCCCGCCTTTGACGACGTGTTCGGCGTGGCGGTGCTGGCGCTCCTGCAATGGCGCGCGCTCGAGCAGCTGACCGAAGCCGAGGATCGCGTTCAGCGGCGTGCGCAACTCGTGACTCATTCGCGAGAGGAACTCGTCCTTGGCACGGTTAGCCGCCTCGGCTTCATCCTTCGCACGTCGAATTTCAGTCTCGGCCGCCTTGCGCTCGCTGATGCCGCGGGCCGCCTCCTGGAAACCAGTCACGGCGCCGCCTGGCTCGTTGCGGAGGGCTCGGACGCTCGACTCCAGCCAGACGTGGCCGCCATTCTTGTGGCGGCTCCGGTAGGTCACCGTGACCTCGCGGTTGGCCGTCGCGATCGCCTCCTGGCGAGCCTTACTACTCGCCGCGTCGTCGGGGTGTTGAAACTCGGTGGCGTGGTGACCGATCAGTTCCTGTGGTGCGTAGCCCAGCACCGCCAAGGAGGAGGGGGAGGCGTAGCGGATCGTCGCGTCGGCGTCGTACAGGCGGATCACGTCGCGCGAGTTCTCCGCCAGCAGCCGAAAGCGCTCCTCGCTTTCCTGGAGCTGCTGCTCGACCTGGCGGCGCCCAGTGACGTCTCGGCTGATCGTCAGCATCAGCCCGGCGGCGAGCAGCTGCACCGAGAATTCGAACAGCCGAATCTCGCCGTCCTTGCGGCGTATTCGAAGCTCACGGATGGCGCCGAGTTCGTGATCGGCTCCGTCAAGCGCCTCGGAACGGACCGCATCGTCGGCTACCAGCCCCAGCTCAACCGACGTTCGCCCGATCAGCTCATCTCGGGCGTACCCCGTGAGCACGCAATAGGAGTCGCTAACCACTAGAAACCGGCCCGAGCCCCGATCGCTGACAGCGATCGCATCAGACGCGTACCTCAACAACGCGGCGACGAAGACGTCGGCTGACATGCCGACTGGTCGGCCCGCGACAACAGAGCCGCCCGCATCGTGGCCGGGCTTCATCTGCGTGCGACCATGAATTACGCTGCATATCCAAGCGCGCTCTCCAACAGCACCCCGAGGACGACCGGGTCGAACTGCTCCCCGCTCTCCTCTCGCATCATCTCGAGCGCCACAGCGCGCCCGAACGCCGGCCGGTACACGCGGTCGCTGGTGAGCGCGTCGAACACGTCGGCGACCGCGGCGATTCGACCCTCGATCGGAATCGCCTCGCCGGCCAGGCCAGCGGGGTACCCGGCGCCATCGAATCGCTCGTGATGCGTGAGCGCGATCGTGCCGGCGGTCTGCAACACAGGGAACCGGCTGCCCGCCAGCATTCGCGCGCCGATCGAGGTGTGGGTCTGCATCACCGCGAACTCGCCGGGCGTGAGCGGCCCGGGCTTGCGAAGGATCGAGTCGGGTATCGCGATCTTGCCGATGTCGTGCAACGCGGCCGCCGGCCCGAGCAGCTCCAGCACCTCGGGCGTCAGCCCGAGCGCGGCCGCGATCGCAGCCGCGGAGCGCCCGACCCGCTGCGCATGCTGATTGGTGTCATCGTCGCGGAACTCGGCGACGAGCGCGAGGCGATCAAGCACCTCCAGCCGGCTGGCCTCGAGCTCATGCGTCCGCGCGCGCACCGCCTGCTCGAGCCGCTCGTTGTGCTCCGCCAGCTCGTGCTCGCAGCTACGGACCTTGAGCAGATTCCGTACGCGTAGCAGCACGTCGTCGGGATCGAACGGCTTGGAGAGGAAATCGCGCGCGCCAGCGCTCAGCGCTCGGTGCCGCGTAGCCTTCGAAATGTCAGCCGTCAGCACCATCACCGGTGGGCCCGCGTCGGTCCGAATCGCCGGCCCGAGCGTCTCCATGACCTCAAACCCGTCGGTGCCCGGCATATGCAGATCAAGCAGCAACAGGTCCGGCGTGCCAGCGGCACAGCTCCTCAGGGCCGCTGCCGGGCTGGTCGTCGTCTCGACCTCGGTGAAACCGGCGTCACCGAGGAGCGCGGCGAGCAATTCCACGTTCAGCAGCTCGTCGTCGACGACGAGGATGGACATGCCGAGGATGGGATCGGCGCGCGTCATTGGGGGCACCCATCTCGATTAGAGTGGACGCTCGCCAGCGTGCTTTTGAGGAGGTCGACGTCGATTGGTTTGGTCAGGTGGGCGCTGACGCCTAGTTCGAGCATCCGCCGACGCGTCGCGGACGTGGCGTCCGCGGTGAGCACGATCACGGGTGTTGCTGCTGTCTGTGGGCAGGCGCGGAGGCCGTGCAGGACCTGATCGCCGGTCATATCCGGAAGGTTCATATCGAGCAGGACCACATCCGCTCTGGCGGCTGGCGCGATATCGAGCGCGATGCGGCCGCTGGCTGCGGCGATGATCTCGATGCCGTCGTCGACGAGCATCTCCTCGATCAAATGCAGGTTGGAGACGTTGTCCTCGACATAGAGCACGCGGCACGCCGCGGGCCCGTCCTTGACGGCCTGCGGTGCCATGCGAGCGATCGGGGCAGCCTCAGGGTCGCACCGGGCGAGGTGTACCTCGAATGTCGAGCCGGTGCCGAGCTCGCTGGTGGCGTGAAGCGTTCCGTCCATCGCCTCGGCCAGGCGGCGTGAGAGCGCGAGCCCGAGCCCGGTGCCCTCAACGTCGGATGCTTCCGCGCCGATCCGGTCAAACGGGATGAACAACCTCGGCAGGTCCTCGGCCGCGATTCCCGGCCCGGTGTCAGACACCCTGACGACGACGGTCGGGCCGTCGACCGCCGCGGTGACGCGGACGGTCCCGCTGGGGCGGTTGTACTTGATCGCGTTTGAGAGCAGGTTCAGGATAATTTGCTTGAGGCGCTGGAGGTCCGCCAGCACGTACACGTCGTCAACCCCGCTGAGGTCGGCGTCGACCAGGATGCCGCGCTGATCGGCGAGCGAGCCGACCAGCTCGAGGGCGCCCTGCACGCCGTGGCCGAGCAGCACCGGCTCGACCGAGATCCCAAGGCTGCCGGACTCGATCCTAGAGATCTCAAGCACCTCATCGATCAGCGTCAACAGATGCCGGCCACCCTTCACGACGTATTCGGCGTGGCGGTGCTCGCGCTCCGCCAGCGGCGAGCGCTCGAGCAGTTGACCGAAGCCGAGAATCGCGTTCAGTGGCGTGCGCAACTCGTGACTCATCCGCGAGAGGAACTCGCTCTTGGCCTGGTTGGCCAGCTCGGCGCGCTCACCGCGGACACGCTCGGTCACGTCCCAACAGACACCGAGAAGTCCCCCGATGCCGGGGTCAACGCTGTAGACCAGGCAGATCCGTCCCGAGATAATCCGCTCGCCGCCGTGCTCGTTCGCCAGCACCCGATACTCGCAGTCGGCCTCCGCACCAGACTGCAGGCATCGGTCGATGGTGGCGCTGAGTAGCGCCCAGTCCTCAGCCGACATGCTCGCGGCGAGTGCCTCCTTCGACGGCGACACGTCCTCCGGCAGGTTGTGGAGCGCCGCCATCACGCCTGACCAGTGCACACCGTCTGCCCCGAAGTCATGCTGCCAACTCCCGATCCCCGCTGCCCGCTGGGCCAGAGCGAGATGAGCGCGGCTTTCAGTCAGGACTCGCTCATCCGCGCGACGTTCGCTGATATCGGTCGTGACACTGACACTGCCGGAAACCGCTCCACCTACTCCGTCGAGCGAGACGCCGCGAAGGCGCACATGAACCGGAAACACGCGCCCATCCTTGTTCTGGACGTCTTGCTCGCGCTCGCTCGGGCGACCATCACGTGCGCCGTTGCGAATGACGGTCGCTGTCGCGCGGAAATCGTCAGGGAAGATCAAGTCGAGCAGGTTGCGACCGCACAGCTCTTCGAACGTATAGCCATACAGCTGCTCGGAGGCGCGATTGCAGTAGCGAACCAGACCGTCGGAATCGCTGAACACCACCGCTGTATCGATCTCGTTGAGCAGCTGCGCTTGGAGCGCGATCGTCCGCCGCGCAGCCGTCTCTGACGTCAGGTCGCGGGCGATGATTGACGTCCCGCTGACCCGTCCGGCCGCGTCACGAAGCGGGGCGACGGCGAGCGAGATGGTCACGCGCGACCCGTCCTTGCGCACCCGATCGGTGAGGAAGTGGTCGATCTGCTCACCCGCGAGCACGCGAGCGAGAATCTCGCGGTCCTCGCCCTGACGCTCAGGCCCAACCAACAGGCTGATCGGCTGACCGATCGCCTCAGACGCAGAGTAGCCATACAGTCGCTCCGCGCCCGCGTTCCAGACGGTGATCCGACCGTCGCGGTCCTTGCCCATCACCGCATCCGGTGAACACTCGACGATTGCCGCCAAACGCTGATCGCCGTCCACGAACCGGCGCTTGAACAGCCTGATCAGCACCGTCGCCGCGCACAGTGCACTCCCCCAGACCAGCAGAGTGTCAACGTCGGCACGGTAGACATACGGCCAAGCGTGCTCGCCGGGGTAAATACGAACCCAAATCGCCATCCAGAACGCCAGGACCATCCAGCCGACCTGCGCGACAGCCGCTCGGACGGACATGTACCAGGCCACAACCGCGGCGCAAACCAGGAAGAACATCCCAAACGTTGTTGCCGTCTCGCCACCAAAGTACGCGTACCCTGCCAGCCACGAGGTGCTGAGCAGCGCGACCAGCCCCAACCACCTCTGGCCGATCCGGCTCGCCTGATGCAAGAGCACCGACCAGAGCACGACCCCACCAACTGCAACCCCCAGCATCCCCAGCGTATTCACCGTGCTACGCGTAGCGATCAGCACCCACACGATCGCCACGCCCGCACACGCGAGCTGAACGCACGCGAGCGAACGACAGAACACGACGACATCGCCAAGTCGCCCACCAGGACGATCCGAACGAAAGCTCACTCCCACCCCCAACCTCGTCGGCAGTCGCTCCCCTGCCGTACTGCCACCTACCGCGCGACCCATCCGCGCTGGATCCGGAAGCAACGACACAGGCGATGTCATCCCGTCAACCCCACGAGCCACCCGCCGAGCTCCGACCCGGCACCAACCAACGACCAATTCCTGCACTAATCATCATGCAAATGGCCCCTTGCCAAATCCGAAACGCATGGAAGACGGCATCCGGGCCGTCAGCGTCTCTCTTCCGCGGTGTATCGGACCGACCCGTAAGACTCTTGAAGTTCTGCCGGGCGAATGACCAAAGTCGAGTAGTCAATACCGACCCCAATCAGTAGTTGTGTCGCACCTGAGCTGTCCGCCGCGTGTCGCGCGGGGATTGCATCGGGGATATCGTGGGCTAACGACATTCACGCGGAAGGGAGCCAACGTGCGAGGAGCCAAGCTGATCCCCATAGCCGGCATCGCAGCCGCGCTGGCGGCGTCAGCGTCAGCGTCCGCGGCAGTGCTTCCGGGAGTCGTTGATGAGATCGGGCCCGCGTACTACGGGAGCATCCAGGTTCGCCCGGCCGAGATCGTCTGGACCGGAGATGGCACCGGCCTGTTCGCCGGCCGACGCCACCCGACTGTCAGGCCGGCCGACTCAGAGATCGACTGGATCGCGTGGACAAGATCGAGCGCAACCGGAACGGCCTATAGCTGGCTCGACAACTGTGTGCCGGACTGCGCTGATGGTTCGTTCACTTCCTACCCAGTACGACTAAGACTTGGCGATCCCGGGACGCTCAACCATCACCGGGTGTTCCTGAAGATGACGGCCATATATACCCACCGGGTGCCAGCCGGCTCCAAGCGTCGGAGCATTTGGACAGCGAGCTACGCCCCGACCGGTGGCGGCTACAACTGGTAGCCAGCGTGACCAGACTCAGCGTGCCGCCAGCGGCGGACAAGAGGATTGATTCCGGGCGAAAGATGACCTAGGGTGGCCGCGACAAGGATGGACCGCATCCTCGCCACCGACCTGACGCAGAGAGACTCCGACGAATAGGGAGAGGTCCACGATGGGGAGCCCGCCGTATTTGAGGTTGCAAAGCGCCAAGGATGGGCTGGTTCTTGAGATCAAGGCACCCGTCGCCTCGGGTTCGCCGCTCCATGTTGTCGATCAGGCCGCGTCGACCCAAGCCTGGATCACGAGGGATGTCGACTATGGGTCCGCGGCCGATGGATTCGCGCAGCAGCCCCCTGCTGGTGCTTTCTGGATCATAAATTCCCAAGGGTTGGCAGTCGACATTGAGGTGCCCGTGGCCTCGGGCTCGCGACTGCAGGGGCTTGCGGTAAAAGATGAGGCCAACCAGTGGTGGGCGACCGAGTTGGTCCCCGACCAGCCAAACTACTTCTGGCTCGTAAGCGTCGCCCAAAGCCTGGTGATCGACATTGCTACGCCTGTCGGGCCGGGATCGACGGTTCGGGTCCTAGAGCAGAAGGACGAACCCAACCAGTATTGGACGTGGGCGGCAGTGATTCCAGGGAGCGCTTTCACGGGGGCTGCCAACGCGTCAGGGTTGAATGACGGCAGCGGCCTGCCGGCACATAACCCGCCATCGACCAGCGGAACGCCAGATGGTGGCATTACCGCCGGTGGACAGTCAGAGGACTGATAGGGCCGCCGGGACTCCGAGCAGTCAGCGCTACGAGCGAAGCGATCGAATAGGGGCCACAGCGTTGTGGTCCCCCAACGATGTTGAGCTCGCCGAAAGATAAGCGGACTTGCCAGTCCGGTACGATGGCGGCGTGGCCGAGATGCCGGCGCCACCATCACCGCCCGAGGGGCTTGACCGCGAGACCCTGATCGTCGCCGGCGTCGTGTTGCTGGGGGCGATCATGTCGATCCTCGATACGACGGTGGTCAACGTCGCGATCGATCACCTCGCGGTCGCGTTCCACTCCTCGCTGACCACGATCCAATGGGTCATCACGGGATACACGCTGGCACTCGCAGCGGTGATCCCGGTCACCGGCTGGGCGGCGGACCGGTTCGGCACGAAGCGCATCTACATGTGGTCGCTCGTGCTGTTCACGCTCGGATCGATGCTCTCGGGCCTGTCGTGGAGCGCCGGTTCGCTGATCTTCTTCCGCGTCCTGCAGGGCATTGGCGGCGGCATGATCATGCCCGCCGTGATGACGATCCTGACCAAGAAAGCCGGTCCAAACCGGATGGGCCGTGTGATGGGCGTGCTCGGCGTGCCGCTGCTGATCGCGCCGATCCTCGGCCCCATCCTCGGCGGTTGGCTGATCGACGACGCGTCCTGGCGCTGGATCTTCTTCATCAACCTGCCGATCGGGATCATCGCGTTCATCCTCGCACTGAGCGTGCTTGACCCCGATCAGCCGCAGCCCGCCCACCGGCTCGACTGGCTCGGGATGCTCCTCCTCTCACCCGGGCTGGCGGTGTTCATCTTCGGCCTCGCCGAGTCCTCGACATACGGGTTCGGCTCGGCGCGATCGTGGGGCCCGACCCTCGCCGGCGTCGTGCTCATCGCCGCCTGGTTCATCCACAGCTGGCGCAGCCCGAACCCGCTCATCGACCTCCGAACGTTCGCACGCACGCGCGCAGGCGCGGCCGCGGGCACATTCCTCCTGTTCGCCATCTCGGTGTTCGGGACGTTGCTGCTCGTTCCGCTGTACTACCAAGCGGTGCGCGGCGCGTCAGCGCTCCAGGCCGGCCTGCTGATCGCGCCGGGTGGCGTTGGCGCGATGCTGACGATGCCGCTCGCGGGGCGCCTCACCGATCGGTACGGACCTACCCGGCTGCCGGCCGCCGGCCTGCCCTTCGTGGCCATCGGGCTGATCCCGTTCGTGTTCGTCGGCCCCCACACTTCCTACGTGTTGCTCTGCGCCGGGAGCTTTGTCCAGGGCCTCGGGATGGGACTGTCGATGATGCCGAACATGACCGCCGCGATGCAGGCCGTCCCGCTCCTCGCCATCGCCCGGACCAGCACCGCCATGAACATCATCCGCCAGGCGGGGGCCTCAATCGGCACCGCGGTGCTTTCCGTGATTCTCGCGTCAGCGATCACGAGCAACCTCAGCGCGAGCCTCGGCA
>Ga0302324_100001584_pt1 | contig 54772 bp, 39 predicted proteins | sample Palsa_T0_1_FD_201949 | JGI IMG/M metagenome (GOLD analysis project Ga0302324, IMG submission 201949) | Peat permafrost microbial communities from Stordalen Mire near Abisko, Sweden - Palsa_T0_1 | ecosystem: Environmental > Terrestrial > Soil > Palsa > Peat permafrost | place: Sweden: Abisko...
AGTGCCTCCGTTTTGGTCAGCAAGCGCAACGCTGCGCTCAAGAACTTCACCGAGCTCTCAGGCCGCACCCTGCTCGCACTGCTCTTTCTGCTGTCCGGGCTCGGCAAACTCGGAGCGTACAACGCGACTGCCGCCTACATGGCTTCGGTTGGCGTGCCGGGTGCGCTCTTGCCCGCGGTCATTGCCATTGAGGTGCTGGGTGCGCTAGCCATCATCTTCGGATGGAAGACCCATGTCGTCGCCACGTTGCTCGCCGGCTTTTCGGTACTGACGGCCCTAACCTTCCACAACAACTTTGCCGACCAGATTCAAATGATCATGTTCTGGAAGAACATCTCGATCGCCGGAGCCTTTCTCCTGCTCGTGGTTCACGGTGCAGGCCCCGTGAGTATCGACGCACGCTCTGCCAAGTAGCGGCTTAACTCGAGATCATGTCTCTGCGTGACTCAACATAGGAGAAACCGCGTTGAGTATCCCTAGCGAACTTCACGGCGAATTCGAGCAGTTTCATCGGGGCGGTGTGCGTGGCCGTAGGGCAGTTCCGTTTGGCGATCGATGAACTCCGGGACGCCTGCCTCGATTCCTCCTGGGCCCGCACCTTCCGCCGGAATGAATCTCGATACGGCGGCTAGCACAAAGTCCCACTCGGTCGGAGGAAAGAAGGTGGGAGCGTAGGGGTCTGATCAACTGCCTTGGCATTACGCATTGCGCTGCGCGGTTGCTAGGCCTGCAAGATCGCACGAGCACAAACGGCGGCGAACTGTGCCGGATGGATTGTTCTTACCCGCCACGGGTCGACCAAAAACGTGCTTTCAAGCAAGCATTCGGCAGCGGCCAGGTTAGCGGGTAAAACTCTCACGCCCGTTCGTAAGGCATTGACTATCTTGTAGAAATTACCGGAGTTCGAGTCCTCTCCCGGGCACTAGACCCTTAATATTCTCACCACGATCACTTCGGAATTCCATAAACGCGGCTAGTCCTGGAGCGGCATATGGCCCGGCTGGCACGCGACTCGCTTGAGCCATGCGACGACAGCCGGATAGGCGGCGAGATCGAATCCGCCGTCCGCAGCACAGTGTGTGTAGCCGTAGAGCGCAATGTCCGCGATCGAGTAGCGCCCGCCGGCGAACCAGTCACGACCGGCAAGGTGAGTCTGCATGACGCCAAGCGCGGCATTGCCCTTTGCGTGCCAATCAGGGATTAGATGTCTTCTCTTTTCAAGTTCGTCTTTTGGTGCAAAAGACAGCCAGAAGCGGGCCACCGCGATATAGGGTTCGTGACTATATTGTTCGAAGAACATCCATTGCAGCACTTCGGCGCGGCCCCAACGGTCGGCAGGCAACAGGAACGTGTCCTCGCTGAGATACCAAAGGATCGCGTCCGACTCCGCGAGCATGCGTCCATCCTCGAATTCGAGCAGCGGAACGCGGCCATTCGGGTTCTTAGACAGGAAATCGAACTTGCGCGTGGCTCCGTCATGAAGCCCATACTCCTTAAGCGTAAGTTCCACGCCGAGCTGGCGGGCGGCGAGCCGAACTTTGTAGCAATTGCCGGACACCTGCATCTGATGAAGCACGGGCATGTGAAGAATCCTCCTGAGCGTCACTGAAAGTATGGGCACCGGGCGAGCCCTGTGTCGAGTCGCTGATCGACCCATGGGCTACCGGACTTTCGGGCGAACTATAGAGGATTCGCGTGCGCCCGAAAGACGATTGATTTGCGCCGCAGACTCTCCGGCCAACTGAAGGCGTGGAGACGCACGTTCCTGAAGCAACTCGCCGCGATGCTCGACTCCATCGACACTCTGACACGCTGCACCGACCAAGGAACTTCTTCTGTACGCTGGCGCACCTCAGCGGCATTGCCGACGAATGCAACATGATCGGCGCGAGCGGGCGCCCTGTGCAGCAGTAAATTCATTCCGCCGCCACCGCTCGCGCCCGCGCATGGTGCGCGGAAGCTTCATTCAAATCGGTTCACTGTTTACAAGCGGCGATATCGCGCCAACGCGAACGATGCATCTGATCTGATGTAACGCATCGAGCTCCGCAGGCGCCACGCGGACTTATACGTCTGCTGCTCTTGCGCAGACGAGCGTCTCGGCGGCTTGGATACATCGCTTCCGCAATTCCGGCATGTGCGAAACCGCGGACTCGGGCACGGCGTTACGTTCGTTGGCGATGCTCAAGGCTTGAGGCGGTTCTCTCGATCACACCGCAAGAGGTTCGCGGAATGGGTGGGAGGGGCGAAGAAGGAGCATCGACAGGGCGGCGCGCTCCGCTCATTCTCCAGCGCAAGCACTGCTGCTTAGGGCGGCTGCTCAACCCTGGCCCAGATGAACACGGTCGAGCTTTGTCTTCCGGTCATTGGACTTTTGCTGGGCCCCGTCCTTATATATAAGGACTTTCCATCGATGTTGAATTGACTGACCTGGGTAGTGCCTGTCCACGCTTGGTTCCATGAGGCTTCTACGTGCTGGGTGATCTTATTCCCGTCGATCGCGTAACTACCGGCGTAAGCAATCAACCCACGATAAAGTTCGATACTCTCTGGGTCCGATGCCACCAATGCGGCCGGCCCCTCACGGCTCTCCTTAACGAGGATGGCGGACATCCGGCAGTCGGAACCGAAGGAAAGATAGCCGCTAGGATGCGCGCCGAGCAGATTGTGCTTTTCACCGGTCTCTAGATCTTCAGTTTCCATGGACAGGAGAGTCCAAGTGCCGAGTTGGGGACCGACGCACGTCGGATGCTGTTGAGCAACCGAACCTGCACTCCAAAGAAGGAGCGCGCAACATCGCATGGCACATGCAAACTTCATTACTCCACTCCCTATGAGGTGGAATCTGACACCCTCATCTTCGGTTACCGGCCGCTTCCCGGCAAATCTCGTGTCGTGACCGACCGTCACCCTTTCGCGGTGCGCGCGAAACTTACATCGGCCGGCCAGAACTTGAGCAATACGTCGAGGCGCGGTCTGCGGGCAAGACAGCAATTCCACGCTACGGAGTTCCCGGTAGAAACCGTGGGCCGCTCCGCAATCGATCCAAGCTCTCGAGCGAAGTGTCAGTCCCCACAACCCAGACATAGCAAGCTGGGATGCAGCCATAGAACACGAGGACTCCTGGGCGCGGGCAACAATCAACTCCTTCCGATCGCCCATGATCCGGCCCCCCGCAGCCGGATCAAGGCCTACCGGTTTCCCGTGATTCAGCTCGCTCCTCCGCGGGCCCGGTTCCCCGACTCAGGCTGAGAGCGCAGTTGATCAGGCCCACGTGACTGTAGGCCTGCGGGAAATTGCCCAGCATGCGGCCCGTCAGCGGATCAATCTCCTCGGCGAGAAGTCCCAAGTCGTTACATCGTGAGAGCAAGCGTTCAAAAAGTGTGCGGGCTTCGTCGCGGCGGCCCTGCAGGACGTAGTTCTCGATGAGCCAGAAACTGCACGCCAGAAAGGCACCCTCACCCGCAGGAAGTCCATCGGCCGGGTTTTCGGTTTCATAACGCCGGACGAATTCGCCACCGATCACGAGTTTCTCTTCGATTGCCTTCACGGTTCCCCGGACACGCGGGTCGGATACGGGAAGAAAGCCGACCAATGGGATCAGCAGCAGGCTTGCGTCGAGTCGCTGAGACCCGTAGGCCTGCACGAAGCTGTCCAGGTCAGGGTCGAAGCCGCGTTCACAGACCTCCGCGTGAATCTCATCGGCGATGGCCCTCCAACGCTGCGCCGGGTCATTGAAGGTTCGACTTTCGAGCTCGCCCGATGCCCGATCGAATGCAACCCAAGCCATGACCTTGGAGTGAACGAAGTGCTGCCGTTCACCGCGCACTTCCCAAATGCCGTCGTCCGGCTGCCGCCAGGCCCCCGCCAGATATTCGAGCACGACCGGACGGAGAGTTCGGGCGCGCTCGGGTGGTTGCATGCCTGCTTTCAGCGTCTGAGACATGGCATCAACGAGCTCACCGAAGACATCAAGTTGCAGCTGCTCATATGCCGCATTTCCAATCCGGACCGGTGCAGAATTCTCATACCCTGGCAGCCAGGGTATGAGCAATTCCGGCAGCCACCGCTCTCCCCCCAATCCGTATGCAATCTGCACCTGCCGCGGACTGCCTGCGATAGCTCTGACGAGCCAGTCTCGCCAGGCTCGGGCTTCGTCGTAGTAGCCCAGGTGCATGAAGGCCTGGAGCGTGAACGTGGCATCTCGCAGCCAGCAGAATCGGTAGTCCCAGTTCCTCACCCCGCCCAGACGCTCTGGCAAGGATGTCGTGGCCGCAGCGAGGATCCCACCCGTCGGGCCGTAAGTGAGCGCTTTCAGCGTGATGAGTGATCGTTTCACGGCTTCTGTCCACGGCCCCACGTCAGGACACCGATCGCTCCATTGTCGCCAGAACGCTTGTGTGTGCTCGAGCACGGCAACGGCATCGATCGGCGCTGGCGGACCCTGAAAGGAGGATCCGTAGGAGAGGACGAAGGGAACGCACTCGCCGACAGCGACGCTGAATTCACCGATCGTCTGCAAGTCCTCGCCACGGAGCGCGGCCGGACTGCGCAAAACCAGCCGCTCGGGTCCGGCCATCGCATTAAGTGCGCCGTCGTCGAGGCGATCGACCCGGGGTACCGTCGCGCCGTAGTTCAAGCGCATCACGAGTTCAGTACGCAGCGCTACTCGTCCGCGCCGGCCGAACACGATCCGAACCAGATGGGAGCCCTCCGTCGTGGGCATGAAATCGATCACGGACACCCGACCGGTGTCGGTTTCCAACTCCGTTTCGAGAACGAGGGTTCCGGGAAGATAACGCCGAGTCACCTTGAGCGGCGGTTGTAGTGGAGCAATAACCCACCGCCCGTTGTCTACGGTTCCAAGCAGGGCGGCAAAGCAAGCTGCCGAGTCAAAGCGGGGCCAGCACAGCCAGTCGATGGAACCGTCGCGGCCAACTAGAGCGGCCGTCCTGCAATCGCCGATCATCGCGTAGTCTTCGATCCGCAGCGCCATTGACATCTCCCACCGAGCCTCCTTAGGGCTCTGCATCCTAGGAACGGGCATAGCCCGGAAGATTGTCGCTATCCGGTCAAGTCGCGTGGGCCCAAAATGCTGAATTGTCAGTGAACCGGCTTCTCATCACCCCAGGTGCGGCTCTTGTCATTGCCGGACTGCTCTGACCGCGGCTCAAGAGGGCGCCCCTGCTTCGTCTACCCGGCGACATCATCATCGTTCGCCCGGGATTCAAGTTCATGTTCCCGCTCACGACGATGTTAGCCGTGAGCGTGATTCTGTCGCTAATTTTCTGGCTGATGCGGCGCGGGCTTGCGGCCGCATCAAAGTGCTGCCCCTCTATTCGTGAAGCAGCGTTTGCCAGTTTGAAGGCACGGCTCCGGCCGGTCCCGGCACCGGTTGGTCCAACGGATGCGAGTGAGGAGCGTGAAGGTTCGGACCGGTGAAGAATTCCTCTGTGGGATAGTGGTAAAACCACCGCTCGCCCGGCTCGAAGCTCGTGATTATCGGGTGACCCGTAGCGGCGTTATGTTTCGATGCATGCTGATTTGGTGAACTATCGCAACAGCCTATGTGACCGCATTCGGCGCATCTGCGAAGATGCAACCACCATCCGCCCGCAGCCAAGCATTCGACGCAACCTGTTCCGCTTGGCTTGACCGCTGGGTTGATACCATCCCTTTCGGACTTCATAGGTTTCTCTCTGACTTCCTGTTGCTTCAGTTGCTCCTCATCGAGGAGCGGACCAAAGGGGCGCTATTCGATAGCCTTGATCTGCTGGCCGAGACTGCCGCCGGGGCATAGTCGAACTGGGCGTATCCCCATCCACCTGTCTCTGGAAATCTCTTGCTGTCCTTCTCCATAAAGAAAAGGTCTGCCAAAGTATCTGGTACGTCAACGGAGAACGGGGCTTCCGTGCCCTTCTTTGGTTTCCACTGCAATTTCGCGATCTTGGAGCCCTCGGGGAACGGTTTCCCGTTGCCCGGGATACCGGACTTGTAAGCGGCAATTATCGTGGGGTTGCCCAGAATCACTTTCATCCGGTCATCCGTTTTCGCGCTGGAGATGAGCTGCCAGTCTTCATAGCCCTTGAAGTCAGAAAACGCGAGTCCATTCGGCAGTTTCAATGTGTACTTATCCTGCCCGGAAACGGCCACGCCGCTCATAATCGCGAGCACGAGCATTATGCTGGCAACGATCCACATGCTTTTGCGGTTCATCCTCAGCGCCTCCTCACTTCGTTTATTCTAACCGGACCGCATGGCCGCGCGGGGGGCCCTCCCCGAAGGGAGGCTCGATCGGAATAGCTGACGTTCGTTTCCTACGTCCGCAGCGACCAGACGCATGTCGCCCCGACGCGGGTCTGCAACTCGGGTGGCGCACGTACGACTCGGCTCGCCGATTCCATTGCTAGATGTCTTTGGGGAGATTCAATGCTCGACGCCATTGGCCACATCGCACTGGTTGTAGGGGATCCCGCGAGAACGGCATCGCTGTTCACATCGCCTTCGCCGTCTCGAAGGCCACGCTTCTCGAATCTGCGGAAAAGCTCAAGCAAATGAATCTGGAGTTCTTTCTCGCGAGGTCGGACACAGCGCTCTACTTCTTCGACTACGACAATCATATATTTGAACTGGATACGACGGATTTGGATGGCGCCCTCGGCGAATTGGCAGGGATGTAGAACCTCGAGAGGCAGCTATCGGAGGACCAATCCGCGCGGTCGGAGAACCACTCTTGGTCCGCTTTCGGACGCTAGGATTTGAACTCGAGACCCACCCCATGTAACTTCCCGGTGCGACAGCTTGCAACCGTTCGCAACTGCGACTTCGCATTGAGTCCAGAAACTAGCCATTTTAAAGGATACTCGCTATTGCGACTCGTACCACTCCATTCGGCCGTATGTGGACAAAAGTGTCTATAGGGTGTCCGTGAGGGCTGGACCTAAGCGGCTGACAAAGGCCCGAATCAAAGACTGCGCCCAAGTACCAAGCAGCGGGACATCAGTCACCCACAGCCCCGTGGACTCGTGCTTCGCATCGAGCGTTCGGGCTCGAATCTCAGGCTATTTCTCGCGCGGCTCGTTCTGAACTTGCATGGTACGCCGGAATCCCCGCAAGGCGCGTCGCCGCTCGCATCGATCATTCACCGCTAAGGAGGCAGCAGGTGCGTAACCACACCCTCGCCAGGTATTTGAGCATGCTAGCGGGGGTCTTGGGTGTACTCGCCGTATCCCTGGCCTCAGCTGCCGACGAACAGCTGCCGCCTCGCGGCGAATGGCGCGCGACGGCCTCCTCCACGCTGCACCGTGGCATGACCCCCGCGATGGCGATCGACGGCGACCCGTCGACCAAGTGGGACGGCAACTTTGCGCCCGGGCAGTGGTTGCAGGTCGATATGGGTGGCGCGGCACTGATAGGCGGCATCATCATTCAGTGGGACGAGGCGTTCGCGCCTGAATATACGATCCAGTACTCCGTCGACGGGCAACACTGGCAGATCGCATTTCAGACCTCGGACTCAATGGGGGGCGTGGATTACGTGCTCTTCCCATCGGTGCGCGCACGGTACCTGCGTCTCACCAGTCCCCCCAATAGCGCGAACGGCGGCGTTTCGCTGTTCGAATTCGAGCCACTTCTCGCGAGCCAATCACCGCACATCACGGGCGGCGCCGAGGAGGGAATCAACGCCGCGGCGCTGTGGAGCGCTACTGTACACAGCGACCTTGTGGAACCCGGACCAGAATTTGGCACGCGTCAGCTGCACGTCTACCTTCCGCGTCCGCTCCCGGTAAGCGGACTGGAAGTGTTTTGGAACTCCGCGCGGCGCGGCGCACGACTTGAAGGTCGTGACCCTGCAGGCGCGTGGGATCTGCTCAGCGAGGATGCGAGCTCGCTCGGCGACACCTCCTACCTGGCAGCAAGCAGTGCGCGAGTGCTGAGCGAGCTGCGTCTTACGGTCTATGCATCGGGCCGCGAGACTCCGGCGGTCCGACGCCTGCGGTTGTTGAGTCGCACGCAGGCCATGACCCCGCTCAAACGCTACGAGATCTTTGCCGGGCGCGAGCATGCGGCACTGTTCCCGTCATCCCTGCATGAACAGCAGGTGTACTGGACGGCAGTCAGCCTCCCGGCCGGCAAACAAAAGAGTCTGTTCGACGAATACGGCGATCTGGAACCCTTCAAAGATGCTCCATTGGTGCAGCCCGTGTGGCGAGACATCTCCGGCCGGACCATCGCCGCCTTCAACGCCAATCGCACCCAGAGCTTGCGCGACGGTTGGATACCCATGCCAACAGTGGCATGGTCCCCGCAACCCGGACTGCAGCTGCGCACTGAAGCCATCGCCGTTACCACGGCCGACGGGCCCGCCACGATGGTGCGGTATCGTCTCCAGAACAGCGGGCCACTCACAGTCGATGGACAGCTTGCACTGCTGGTCCGGCCCATGCAGGTCAATCCACCCTGGCAGCACGGCGGCATATCCGAAACCCACACCGACGGTTTCGAGGGAACCCTTGAGAACACGCGGCTCGTGGTTAATGGCCGCACGCTGCTCGCCTCGCTGACCGCGCCCTCTGCCCAGGGCGTGGCACCGTTTGGCTCAACGGGCCAGACGGAGATCACGCGCTATGTCACTGAAGGAGGCGTGCCGACCGCAACTTTCACCAAAGACCCGATCGGCCTCGGGGCTGCTGCGATGCTCTATACGGTGCACCTCGAGCGGGGCGAGCAAACCGACGTGGTGCTCCTCTTCCCGCTCGGAGAATCCCCGGCCGGCCCCGTTGAGGGAACACCCAGCCCGCAACGCTCCGAGCAGAACGTGCCGGCTAATCTGTCGCCAGCGGACTTTGACAGATTGGCGACCCTCTCCGAGCAGCAGTGGCAAACGCGTCTGGGCCGGGTCGGCATCGACCTGCCCGACGAGTCCCTCGTCGATACCCTCCGAGCGCAGGTCGCCTACATGCTGGTGAATGCCAAGGGTGCGGCATTGGAGGCTGGTCCCCGTAACTACAACCGCTCATTTATCCGCGACGGCTCGGCAACCGCCGCCATCCTGCTGCGGATGGGAATTCCGGGTCCGGCGCGCGAGTATCTGCGCTGGTACGCGGATCATGGCGTGCGTAACAGCGGTATGATTTCCCCCATCCTCAACGACGACGGCAGCGTAAATGGCGGCGTCGGTTCGGAACTGGAGTACGACAGTCAGGGAGAGTTCGTCATGCTCGTAGCTGAGGTGGCACGCCTTAACGGCGGGGCCGCCAGCGTGCGTGAGTATCTGCCCAGCGTGCGCGGAGCGCTCAAGTTCCTGCAAACGCTGCGTGAACGCACGCTGGTCCCCGGCTACCAGGCGGCGAGCGAGATGCCGCAGCGCTTCCGGGGCATCCTCGCGCCATCGATCAGCCATGAGGGCTACCCCACGCCCACCCACAGTTACTGGGACGACTACTGGGCGCTCAAGGGCTGGCACGACGGCGCCTGGCTGGCGCGCCAGTGGCAGGTGAACGATATGGCGACCTGGGCCGCCGACCAGGAAGCTGCCCTGCACGCCTCCATGGCGAGTTCCATTCGCGCCACCATGGACTGGAAGCACATCGACTACGTGCCGGCGTCCGCGGACTTTGGCGACTCCGACCCGACCAGCGTCTCCATTGCCCTGGACCCCTGCGGCCAGCAGGAATTGCTGCCCGACAACGCCCTCCATACCACATTCACGCGCTACCTCGATGATGTTCGCAAGCGCGGTCTCCCAGGTGCGCACTTTGTCTACACGCCGTATGAGTTTCGCAACGTGCTGACGTTCGTGCACCTTGATGAGCCGCTGCTCGCCGAGGAGCTCTTGAATCGACTTCGGGACGACCGCCGTCCGGCCGGCTGGGAGGTGTTCGCAGAAGTTGTGCGCTCGCCGATGCGCTCGGTTTTCTACCTCGGCGATATGCCTCACACGTGGGTCGGCGCGGAATACGTCCGCGCGGTTATCGGCATGCTCATGCACGAGGGAGACGGGCACCTTGATCTGCTTCCCGGAGCGCCTCCCGATTGGGTCACCGGTAAGGGCCTGTCGATCGACAAGCTGCCGACCGCCTTTGGCGAACTGTCCATGTCGGCACAACAGGACGAAAGTACTCTGCGCATAGTGCTCGGTCCTACCCTCAACCCCTCGACCGGGGTAGGCGTGAGCTGGCCGACGCGCAAGCGCCCGAAGTCGGTCACGGTCGACGGCAAAGACCACGGCGACTTCGGCGAAGAAGGCATGCGGTTGCAGAAGCCGTTCCGGGAATTAGTGGCCCGCTGGTGAGCGTCCGGCACCTGCTCGGGAGTCTGGTCGCAATGGGCTATGTTGCCGAAACGAGTTGTCCGGTAGCCGAATCGTCGCCACGTCAGGAATGCACGGAAAGCTTACGCACTTGTCCCGGAACGCCGAGAGGGCATTCCAGCTCCGCGCGATCCCAGCCGCCGGTATCCGCGGCAGCTCTATAGGTGCTCGAAAGGAAATTGAGCACCAAGTCTTCCGGATCCGCCGCGGTCCAAACCGCTTCGTACGGCAGGATGAATTCTCCGAGTTTCGCGTCGAAGGCGCCCGCGCTTACAGCCTGGTCGCGAAAGCCGGATGGCTCCGGATAAGCGTAGGAGTAGAAGGCGGCGACTGGGAAAGCATCGTTGCCGGGCCAGAACCCGGCGCTGCTCACCTCGTGCGAGTAAGCCTCTCGCGCCACTGCATCAGGCAGCCCCGGCACGCCGCCGGCATGCAGCGGAGCCACTCTTCCAGAGAAGCGTGTGACTGCGAGGTCGAAGCTTCCCCAAAAGAAGTGAACAGGACTGACCTTCCCGAGAAAGCCGCTGCGAAAATACTTGAAGAGACGATCGGCCTGAATCAGCACTCGCCAGAACGCTTCAGCAGCTTCTGCGTCATACGAGTGGTGGTGATGGTCTTTCGAAAAAGGAATCGGATTCGGAAACTCGTTTGGGTTCTGATTGATTACAACCTCCACCCCGAGTCCACTCAAGAGTGCCATGACTCCATGATAGAAGTCCGCGACAGACTGCGGCTTGAGCGCTAAGACCTGACTCTCGCCACTGCTGGCGCGCGCCGCGAGGCGGTGCTCAACGAAATCGAACTCCATTTCAAAGATCTCCCTGCCTACCGGAATCGGCGACGTGCCAAGTCCGCGAGCGGTCACGTAGAGCGGGACTTGCCAGCTGTGATTGATCCACGGTGTCAATGCAAGCCTCACCTTACCGACAATTTGGGTCCAGAGCTGCAGTGTGATGGCCGTGTCACGCCATCTTGGATAGGCCAGCTCAGGCCACCGTGCGTTGGCTCGGACCATAGGTTTCCGTTTCTCGACGCCGACGCCGGTCGGCTGAACTAGGTTACTTCATGTCCTCATGCTACGCGCAGGAGGTTCGGGGAATATCCTCGACAGTGCCCAATTAAGGGGAACCAGAAGTCGGAAGGACGGCTTGATTAAGGCGGGAGGTACGTCCCTAGAGGAATCTACCGGGAGCTACTCCGGTGGATAATCGCTCTTCGTTGCGGTGGAGGTGTGTGCTCACGCGCTGGCATCAGCTCATGGCGAGCGACGCCTTGCATACTGCCTGTACCGATGCTGTTGCAACGGATGGGCGCAACGTCCCCGTGGCCTCTTGGATAGACAGTCCACGCTGCAGCGCATGTGCAATAAGTCCCGGTTCTTGCGGAGCAGACATGAAAGGATATAAACGATTGACGTCTTTAGGGCATAGCCGGAGACCTCGATGATGAAATTCATTACGCGAGTTCTGACATTGTGCAGCGTCCTGACCGTCGCGATGGCGCAGCAGTTTCCGCTTTGGGAGCACCTGTTGAGACACTACGGCGGCACGACCGATGAGACGCCGGTGCCCTCGATGAAGATGGGCAATCACATGCAAATGTCTTTGAAGGGCAAGATAGAGCCCGGTGACGAGCAGCGCGCCCAACGGATCGTGGCCGCTGCACGCGAAGCGCTGGCACGTTATGCAGATATAAACGTGGCGCTGCGCGATGGCTATAAGCCGTTTCATCCGACCGGCAGAATGGGCGAAGAGGTCCATTACACGAATTACCGCTTCGCTCGAAGGGAGCAGCAGCAAGTCGACTATAGGCAGCCCGGATCGATCCTTTACAGGCGCACACCCGAGGGCATGAAGGCCGTCGGCGTGATGTACACTGCGCCGCGTGATTCAAAGCCAGAGCAGCTAAATGGGATCGCCCCGCTGAGCGTCGCGACCTGGCACCGCCATGTGGACTTTTGCGCCGGCCCTCGAAGCTTGCCACTCAGCGAGCAATTCGGACCAGGCGCGCAATTTGGACCACAGGGTAGCATTCAAACCGAGGAGGCGTGCATCGACGCACACGGCTTATGGATTCCCGTGGTCTTCGGCTGGATGACTCACGTCTATCCTGATGAAGGGGACACGTGGGCGGGAATGGATATGCACATGGAATCCAACACCGAGGCCCTGAAATAAAGATGTACTGATCAACCGCCTTGGCCGAGGACGCTGTTTAAGCAAGAGCGGTCCAGAGGAAATTCAGACTTCTGAATGCTGCAGCTCGACGCGCTGTGCATGAATGGTGTCGCCCCAAAACAGGATCCCTTGTCCCTTCGACGAAAATTCATAGCCGGTATGCTCCGGGGGCATGACGGTGCAGCGGAACAAGTTGCGTGTCGTCTACAAATGCCGCGACGTTCCGATGAATGATTACCAACCGCTAGGTTCATAATTGACGGGGAGGATGCGGCTGTCAGGCCATTATTGAACTAGTCGGTTCGTTAAGGTAATCTGAGCGTATGGCCCGCCCGAGAAATTTCAGCCGCGCAGGAGTACTAGAAAGAGCCCTGCCTGTATTCTGGAAGCACGGCTTTGCCGACGCCAGCCTCCAGGAACTGGAGAAGGCTACCGGGGTGAACAAATCCGGCCTTTACGCGGAGTTTTCGGGCAAGGAGGAGTTGTTTCTGGGGAGCCTGCGCTTCTACCTCGATCGAATGCCGCAGCTCGCGTTGCTCGCGGTCGAGCCACCAGGCTGGGACAACATCGAGCAGTTTTTGAAGCTTGGCCCGGGGAATACCGAGGGGCAAAAGGGGTGTTTCGCCATCAGTTCAATGCGGGAGCTTGCCATCCTGCCACCCGCGGCAATCGAGATTCTGGGACGCAGCCGAGTGCAACTAAAGCGACTCATTGCCAAGAATATCGAGGCGGAAAAGCCGAAGTTGCCTGTAGCTGACCTAGCTGGTTTAGTTATGACATTCTTTGCGGGGCTAAGTATGGAGCAGAACCTCAAATCGACCCGCGCCGGCACCGGACGCAAGGTTGACAGTCTGATGCAGATTCTGCGCAGCCTCTAGCCGACCGAAACGAGAACTCGGTGAGGTCAGATGAGCTTGGCATTCCAAGGTGATGGATCCGCAGTTCAAGGACGTCTTAACGCCGGTGCTCGCCGACGATCTCGTGTGGGAAACGACGCTGTATATCGTCTACGCCAGCCGCAAGTTCGTACCGCTCAAGATACGCACCTTTACTGACCTCTTCCTAGAATTGGCTCGCCGGGACGCGACCCCGCACCGCCGAAGTGCGCCACGCCTAGATGTCGGAACGAACACCACGAACGGACGCTCACGTTCAAGCTTCCGCTTTTCTCCTGCGGCGAATGGAAAGAGTGCACATCGCGGGTCGGGCGCAGCCGCAGCCGCAGCCGCAGCCGGCCTCGAAACATTCTGAGCCGCGCGCCAGCGCTTGGCCAGCGCGCATTGGCTGCGGTCGTCGTGGCTCGCTGGGATGAAATTCCTAGTGCGCTATTTCTTTAGAATCGGCCGACCTTCGTGCTGGACGAGCAGATCATGCATGTCGTTTGCGTGCTCCTCCTCCTGCGCCAGGATGCGCTCCAACATCGTTCGGGTCGTGGGATCCTTCTCGCCAAAATAGCGAACCATCTCGCGATAAGTCTCGATAGCCACCCGCTCGGCGACGAGGTTCTCTTTGATCATGTCGATTAGGTTCTTACCTTCGACATACTGCGATGCGGCGCGTGACAGTAAGCCTTCGGGATTCATGTTGGGCTTACCGCCTAGCTGATTGATGCGTTCGCACAGCATGTCCAGGTGCTCTTCCTCTTCCTTGGCGTGCTGTGAGAATTCCTCCTTTACCGCATCGCTCGAGATTCCGGTCGCTACGACGGCGTGATACTTGTAACGAAGCACACAAACGATCTCAGTGGCTACGGCATGGTTCAAGAGCTCGATTGCCTGCTTCACGTCCCCCTGATAATTGTCGGTAACCGCGCCGGCTTTGAGCTGTGCGCGTGCCCGTCGGCGAATGCTTTCAATGTCAGCGAGAAACCACCCGGCCCGCTGCGGTTCACCCTGGCGGCCAATGGCTTCGGCCGCGGCCATCTCCTCCGCCTCGCGCTGGTTCTTCGGCGCTGCGGCGCGAGCCGCCCGCTCGATGTCCGCGCGCCGAACGAACTTACGCACGTCGCTGTCATATCGGCGCGCGGCCTCGTAGTTTCCCTCCCCCTGCAGCTTGGCGGTTACCCGGGTCTTGGCGAGAACCACATTCGGCTTCGACTTTTTCGGCGTTTGTTTGCTTTCCATTCCAGTCTCCTTGAAGAGTGCCTTCGCTCGCCTAGGCGGGCCGCGCGGGTGATTGGGCTTCGTAGCTGCTTAGAATAGTGACCTGACGCGCAAAGGTCGAGTACAACGCCACCTCGCTTTGATAGCTCACGAAGGTAAACCCCTGTTGCACTAGCTTTTGGAGCGAAAATGTCCCAAGCATTCGCTGAGCTCTTGGTGGGCACGCTCGAAAAAACGCGCGTGAGACAGATATTCGGACTGATCTGACGACTCGTTGAATTCGAGTCGCAACTTTGGTGGCTTCGGGAAGCGGAGTCGGGAACCGAGCGGCCGCCCGTATTAGAGGAATGCTAGATATGAAAACCCCGGGCTGCGGGCCCAAGTGAGTTCGGCGCCGCGAGGCCAAGTTCGGCGGCGTGGCGCGGTAGGCGGCAAACTTTCCGTGACTGGCCTCGAGTCGCGAGCGAGATGACCAGACGCGGCCAGCCGCCGACTGACCCGCCAGCATCCGTGGAGGTCCTCAACGCATCCAGCTACGTCTTCGTCAGCTACGCCTCCCAGAACGCAGCAGTCGCGGGGCGGTGTACGCGGCAGTCGAAGTAGCGGGCTGCGGTGCTGGATCGCACCGCGCGACGTATGGGCAGGCGAGTCCTATGCCGCATCGATCGACCATGCGATCAACTCCTGCCGGATGCCGGTGCTCGTGCTCTCGAAGAGCGCCATTGAGTGCCGCAGTGCTGGGCTTCCCGGCGCACCTCCGGGCACGCCAACGTTGAGGCCCCCACCGGGCGGGCATGAGAGGCGGATCACACTTGCCGTCGTGCGCAACCTGCGCCTTGCATCCATGTGACGTAATCCGCGGCAGGAGCGTTCCCGGAACCGTACGGTGCGACACCGGTAAAGGACAGCGGGTCGGAAGCGATGAACAGCGCTGATAGAAGCATTGCCGGGCAGGAGATGGAAGCTCTGCTGGGGGAGACCCACCCGCGGCACGTAGAAATGTTGTTCCGCAATACGGTCGAGGATGCGCCGGTCGGCATCGCTTTCGCCGATCGTGAGGGCCGCTATCGCCACTGCAATCGGGCCTTCTGCACCATGCTCGGCTTCGATACCGAGGAGCTCAAGGGCGAGTCCATGGGGAGCCTCACGCACGCAGCGGATCTTGAGTCCACCACGGCAGGCCTCGAGCGGCTGTGGAGCGGAGAAATTGCCCACCTGGATGTCGAGAAGCGCTACCTGCGCAAGAGCGGCGGCGCGCTGTGGGTTCATGCAACCACCTCACTGGTCAGCGCCGGTGGCCCGGAGCCGGAGTGCTCGGTCGAGTTTCTGCGCGACATCTCCGCACGCAAGCAGATGGCAACCGCTCTGCTGCAGAACCAAACACTGCTCGCCACGGTCATCGCTGAACTCCCGATTGCGCTGCTTGCGTGCGACGTCAGAGGTCAGCTGACGCACCACAACCGCGCGGCCGCCGAGCTCTTTGGAATTCCCGCGCAAGAAACCATCCGCGCGGGCCCGCGCAACCCCTACCCCCTCACCTCCCAGGTCTATCTGGCGGATGGCGCTACGCCGGTGCCGCGTGAGGATCGTCCGCTGGCGCGAACGTTGCTCGGCGACAAGGTACGTGGCGCCGAGTTCGTCATCGTCCGCCCGGATGGGATACGGCGCACCGTGCTGTCGAGCGCGCAGCGCATGGTCGGCCCGGCCGGCCAGCCACTCGGTGCCCTCGCGGTAGTTGAAGACATCACCGAGCGACGGCTCGCCGAGGAGGAGCTCGAGCGCGCGCACGAGCAGCTGCTGGTCGCCTCCCGGCAGGCGGGCATGGCCGAGGTGGCTACGAATGTCTTGCACAACGTCGGCAACGTGCTCAACAGCGTCAATGTTTCCGCGAGTATCGTCTCCGAGCGCATCAGGAAATCGAAGTGCGCCGGGCTGGCACGGGCCGCTGCGCTCCTGAGTGAACATGCGCCCGACCTGATAACTTTCCTGACGGGTTCTCAAGGCAGGCACCTGCCGGTGTACCTGCAGGAGCTTGCCGCCGAGCTCATCGCGGAGCGTGATGCGACCAGCGCGGAGCTGGCGGTGCTGCGCGGCAATGTCGAGCACATCAAGGAGATCGTGGCGATGCAGCAGAGCTATGCGCGCCGCGGCGGCGTGACCGACATGGTCGACATTCGCACTCTGGTCGAGGACAGCCTGCGTATGAACGAGGGGGCCTTCAGCCGTCATGGGGTCACCCTGGTGCGCGACTTCCAGGATGTGCCGCTGATCACGGTCGACAAGCACAAAGTGCTGCAGATCCTCGTGAACGTGATCCGCAACGCCAAATATGCCTGCGATGAATCCAGGAGCGCCGAGAAGCGCGTGACTGTCCGCGTGCGGGCGGCCAATGGCACGATGCTAGTCGCCGTCGTCGATACTGGCGTCGGCATCCCGCCCCAGAATCTCGAGCGCATCTTCAGTCACGGCTTCACTACGCGCAAAGACGGCCACGGCTTCGGTTTGCACAGCTGCGCGCTGGCGGCCAAAGAGCTCGGCGGTTCGCTGCACGCCGAGAGTGCCGGACCCGGCCAGGGGGCTACCTTCACCCTGACGCTGCCCCTCACCAGGCCGGAGCCGCCCCATGGCCGATGAATCCGAGCTGCTGACCCACCGCCTGCTGATGATCGACGACAATCCGGCCATTCACGAGGACTATCGCAAGATCCTCACTGGCCGCGATGACACACAGATGTCGGCCGCGGAAGCGGCGCTGTTCGGCGAGCCGCAGTCGGCGGTGTCGCGTCCGACATTCGATGTGGACTCGGCGATGCAGGGACGGGACGGCGTGGAGTTGGCGCGCCGCGCGCTCCTCGAGGGACGTCCTTACTCAGTCGCCTTCGTGGACATGCGTATGCCGCCCGGCTGGGACGGGCTGGAAACGGTCGAAAACCTCTGGAAGATCGACCCCGAGATCCAGGTCGTGGTCTGCTCGGCCTACAGCGACTACGACTGGATGGAGCTCCTGGCGCGCCTCGGACGCTCAGACAAGCTCATCGTCATCAAGAAGCCTTTTGAGCCCATCGAGATCCTGCAGTCCGCGAGCGCCCTAAGCCGCAAGTGGCAGAACGCACGCGCGCTCAAGCGCCACGTTGAGGGCCTCGAGGGGGCCGTCACCGATCGCACCCGCGGACTTGAGGCGGCGAACCGGCAGCTGCGTCACCTCGCCTCGCACGACTCGCTCACCGGGCTCCCCAACCGCCTGCTGCTCGAAGACCGCATCACTCAGGCGATTGCCCAGGCGAACCGTCAAGCGCATGAGTTCGCGGTGGCGGTGCTGGATCTCGACCGCTTCAAGCTTATCAACGACTCGCTCGGCCACCGCGCCGGCGATGAGCTCCTGTGCGAGGTGGCCGTGCGGCTCAAGGGAGCCATCCGCGCCGTCGATAGCATTGCACGCCTCGGGGGAGACGAGTTCGTGATCGTCTTCGACGGGCCGATGACGCATGCGGAGACGCTGGAGATGGGCCAGCGCCTGCTGAAGGTGATGGAGCCGTCCATGCGGCTCCTCGGCATCGACGTGCACGTCTCGCCCAGCATCGGCATTGCGTTCTGTCCACGCGATGGCGCTACTATCGATACGCTGCTGGCGCACGCGGACGCGGCCATGTACCACGCCAAGGAGCGCGGCCGCAACAACATGCAGTGCTATACCGAAAGCATGGGCACGGTCACGCAGGAGCGCGTGAAGCTCGAGAGCGAGCTGCACGAGGCACTGCGCGGCAACCAGTTCGAGTTGCATTACCAGCCCAAGGTCGACACCGCGACGGGCCGGATCAACAGCGCCGAAGCGCTGATCCGCTGGCGCCATCCGCAGCGCGGCCTGCTGCTGCCGGCTGAGTTCATTCCGATCGCCGACGAGTGCGGCCTGCTCGATGCTATCGGCGAGTGGGTGCTGTGTGAGGCGTGTCGCCAAGGGAGGATCTGGCAGCAGCGCGGGCCGCGCGCCCTGCGCGTCGCCGTGAACCTTGCGCCCTCGCAGTTCCGCCTCGTGGACCTGGTGGGACAGATTCGCCGCGCTCTCGATGCCTCTGGGCTCGACCCCACACTCCTCGAGATCGAGCTGACCGAGACCGCGGTCATGAGCGATGCCGAGGAGTCGGTGCATATTCTGGAAGCCATCAGCCGCATGGGTGTACTGGTCTCGGTCGATGACTTCGGCACCGGCTACTCCAGCATGAGTTACCTGCGCCGCTTTCCGATCGACAAGCTAAAGATCGACCGCTGCTTCGTCGAGCAGATGACTGCGCGCCCGGAAGACGCCTCCATCGTTGGCGCGATCATCTCGCTCGCCCATAGTCTGCGCTTAAAGGTGATCGCGGAGGGCGTGCAGACACCCGAGCAGCTGCAACTGCTCGCCAAGCTCGGCTGCGACCAGTACCAGGGCTTCTACTTCAGCCCTGCGCTCCTCCCTGCGGAGTTCGAGAAGCTGGTGCGAGAGGATCCAGTCCTGACCGAGCAGGACGCGGAGCGAACCCACAGCAAGCTCGCCGGCTTGAAGGGCTGAAGACCCACAGCCCCGTGACGGCGGGAATTCGACGCCGCCACAAAGTCCCGGCGGTGCCGTGGCGACTGGTCACTCACTGAGCGATCGGCCGGAGGTGCACACGGCTCCGAACGCAGGGGATGCTCAATCAGCGAACACGGCGAGGGTGCGAAACTCAATGCTTTCGCGAGCCGGCACGCTCTCATCCTGCCTCGGATCAAGGAAGGCCGTGTGCGGGGTGAAGCGCGCGCGTCCGTCCGTCGCCGCGTCGTAGTTCTTGAATACCCACACCTCATCGGTGCGCATCTCCGGCAGGTAATACCATCGGTGCGCCGGGTTGAATCTCACGTAATAGATCTCCCCCGTCCGGTCCGGGTAGCGCAGCTCCGCGGCAACCAGGTCAGCGGGTGCGACCGAAGACGCATCGCAGAGAGCGAGTGGGCTGTCGCGCACGGGACCTGTGATCGGACGCCAGACATTCACCTGCGCGATGCGCCGTGCCGATGCGAGCGTCGTCCCGAGAATGGCTCTTGCCCGGAGCGGAGCAGAGTCGGCGGTGAAGTCCGTATGGACGTGGAACACGGGCCGCTTGTGTGCGCACGCCGGACCGGCTGGAAGCGCATTGTCGCTAGGCTCGCATGCGCTTGCGCCGCGGCGGACATTGTGATCGAAGACGACGACGTGCGCGGCGCCGGTCGCGGCGCGCGCGATTGCGGCGGCCTCTGCATAGCCCACACGACGCAGCTCCGTCTCGTCGTGGAAACTGCGCATGGCACTGCGATGCTCGAACACGGCCGCGCCCTCGACCTCGAGGCGCAGCGCGGGTGCCGCCTGGCGCACGCCGCGGATGGCGACGCTGTGAGGGACGAATTCGACGTTCGTCTCTGGCTCCCCAGCAGGCGCTGACCCGGCGTAGCAGAACAGCGGCTGTTCCAGCGTGCCGGCATAGTAGACCGCGCCGCTGACGACAGTGTCCCGATCCGAGTAGTCGTGCAAATCGATTCTCCTCGGCGGCACTATAGGTTGCGAAGATTGCGAAGCGGTTCAGAAGACCTGAACTGCTGTTAAGAAAGACTTGGCGAGTTCCGACGCCGCTCTGGCGCGAACTATCAATCGGCACACCGTTTCTCGTGGGAATCCCATCCCCTCGAGCACGCCAACGCGTCGCGGCATTTCGAGCCGCTCGGGCGCGGCGCCGCTCTCCGTGTGGACGCGGTGGATCTCGCTCGTCCCCTCCCAAGTGCCCTGCCACAGCGCCCCGTCAACGCAGCTCACGCATGTAACGAAGCTCGGTCGGGCGTCGCTGATCGGCCCACAACCGGCCGCCCGAGCATCGAAAATGCCTGATCTGAGCGGGCACTCGCATCATGCGGTAGGCTAGTTAAATAGAGGTTGCTACGCAGTGCCGACGCTGTGCGCTTTGCTGGTTAACTTGGACGGAGCTATTTGGATGCCCCTTCGAGAGTGGATACAGGCGGCGCGCAAGCGCGGTGCGAGTGACCTGCACTTGGAGAGCGCAGCGGCGCCAGTCGCGCGCGTGCGTGGCGAACTGCTCTCCGTCGGGGAAATCCTCGCTCCACCGGAGATCAAAGCCATGACGCATGAGCTGCTCGGACCACAGGCCTGGGAGCAGTTCACGCAGCGCGGATCGGCCGATCTGTCGCTAGTGGTTGGAAGCACCCGCTGTCGGATTAACCTGTATCGGACGATTCGTGGGTACGCCATCGCCATTCGGCTACTCAGTCCCTCGGTCAATGATCTGCGGTCCTGCAATCTGCATCCTGATTTTCGCTCCCTGATTGATGCCCATTCCGGACTGGTAGTGGTGTCGGGTCCCACCGGAAGCGGTAAAACCACGACACTCGCGGCGCTGCTAGAGGAGATCAATGGATCGCGCGCCTGTAACATCATAACGTTGGAGAGCCCGCTGGAATATCTGTTCTCGAATCGACGCTCATTCATTCGCCAGCGCGAGATACCTACACACTCACCTTCTTTTGAGCAGGGACTCATCGATTCGCTGCGAGAGAATCCGGACGTGCTAGTGGTGGGTGAGATGCGCACGCCTGAAGTTATGCGCCTTACCCTAAACGCTGCGGAAACCGGACACCTGGTGCTGGCGACAATGCATTCCGCGACCTGTGCGGAGGCAGTGACGCGGCTCTGTATGTCATTCGCACCCGAGATTCAGGGGAGCGTACGAGCCCAGCTAGCGGACTGTCTTGTGGGGGTGCTGTGCCAGCGGCTGGATTTCATCGAGACGCATCAATTACGGGTGCCACGTTGTGAGCTGCTATTGGCAAGCCAAGGCGCCAAAGGAACCATCAGGTCTGGCAACTTCAGCCAGCTCTCGAATGTCATTCAATCCGGCGGAGATGACGGCATGTGGAGCTTTGATCGTTATCAGCGCTGGATGAGTCAGCACAAACAGTGGGTAAGGCCAGCCACAGCGACGGCCGTTGTCGATGATCCACCCGCAGCGGTGGCGGCGCCGGCTGCCCCGGCCAAGCCGGCTGCAAAACGAACGCCGGTTCAGGCGCCCACTGACAACGCCGAGATTGTCATTGATGAAGAGCTCGACCTGTCCGAGATCGCTGAACTGGCAAAGCGCATTGAAGATCGCACGCCATAAGTGCGTTCAACCAATCGCGCACGACTGCGATGCCGGACAGTGGCCGATCGCTGAGCGAAATGTGGATGGCCATCTCTGCAGCAAGCTTCGCAAACTACTCGAGCGGGGGGAAGAATTCGGTGAGATTTTGAGTCATCTATCGTGAACATTTTGATTTATTTATCAATATATTATAACGGTTTCAGAGATTAATTCGAGGCCCCGGAGGGACCCGACGAGCGTACGAACTGCGGCCATTTCCCTGCAGTCCGGATTCTGAGACATCATCGCGGCCAGGTTGAAAGCAGGAGCTCTCGCGTCGCGGCAAGGCTCTCGAGTGCTCGCTTGCGGTTGGGTGTTAGCTGCCCCGGCCGCTGCTCACCTGTGCTTGGACCGAGTCAAAGAGAGCTCGTATCGACCTCTCGGGTGCTTGACCGGTCGTTCCATATCAGCGCTCTCTCAGTCCATCCAGCAGGGCTTTGTGGAAAGCCGCGGGATCTTGAATCATGGGTGCGTGGCCTAATTCTGGGAATTCAATCAGCTTCCCGTGCGGAAGCAGCGCGGCGGCGCGCTTGCCGAGCTCGTAGTAATGGCCGAGCTTTGCCCGGACGGCCGGTGGCGAAAAGTCCTTGCCGATGGCGGTCGTGTCCTTGTCACCAATCATGAGCAGCGTGGGTACCGAAATCTGCTGAAATTCGTATATTACCGGTTGCGTATAGATCATGTCGTAGATCGCAGCCGAATTCCAGGCGACGAGTTCCTTACCGGCGCCGGCATTTAGCCCGGCGAGCATATCGACCCATTGCTCGTACTCCGGCCTCCAATGTCCCGTGTAATACGTGCCGCGTTCATAGTTGCGAATGGCGTCCGCATTGGTCTTGAGTTCCCGTGCGTACCATTCATCGAGCGAGATCGACGGTACGCCCATGGCTTTCCAGTCCTCGAGACCGATGGGATCAACCAACACCAGTTGCTTTGTTTCAGCCGGGTACATGAGTGCGTAACGCACGGCAATCATGCCGCCCGTGGAATGAGCCACTAGCGTTGCCGCATTGATGCCCAGCGAGATCAGTAGCTCGTGGGTGTTCCGCGCCAGTTGCTGAAAGCTGTACTGATAGTGCTGCGGCTTGGTGGACTTGCAGAAGCCGATCTGGTCAGGCGCGATGACACGATAGCCGACTGCGACGAGCGTCTGGATGGTGGTGCGCCAAGTGGCCGCACAAAAGTTCTTGCCGTGTAAGAGAACGACTGTCTGACCGTTGTCTTGTTGCGGACGCACGTCCATATAGACCATATGCATTTGTTCCCGTTGCGAGGAGAACTGGAACCGCGCGACGGGGTACGGGTACTCGAAGCCCTGCAATTCTGGTCCGTAAGCGGTAATGCCGAATGCGAGCGTGGGGAACATTGCGAGACCAAGAATCTTGAAGATCATATGCGGACTCCAGTAGACATCGGCGCGGTCCCGAGTCGCGGAAACTGCTCATCCGACACATTCGACTCTGCTCGATCCAGCTCTGAAGAGGCAAGCGATTCTCGGCCAATGAGAAAGGAATTCTAGCCGAAGCTCAGCGCCATTCCTTCGGCTCATCCGAAGCCTTACCGGGAGCAACCTCCTGAATTCCGTAATCCAGTCGTGGCTATTGCTTAGGCAGTAAATTGGCAGAGAGTCCAGAGCCTGTCAGCCCAACGAAGGAGATCCTTCTCAGTCGGGTCTGGTCATCGGAGCGGACAGTCCAGAAAAGTCGATACGCGGCGAGGCAGTAATCGCTGCCGCCGTGGATCGCTGCAAGGGACAAAGGGTAAAGCGGATTGACTCTTGCTTGCCTCGCCGCCCAAGATTGCTAAAAGCAACCCATCTGGGACGAATGGGAGGACAGGATATTAAAAACGTCGATTGGAACAGAATCGCCGAGTTCGCCTGGCGGATTTTAGTGCTGGTCGTAGCCGTTGCAGTCATCCTCGTCGTTTCGCGCAATTGGACCCGATGGGAGGGCGGCCCAGGTTGGCAGAGAACCAATGATGCCTATCTGCAGGCGGACCTGACTCCGATTATCGCGAAAGTGGGCGGGTATCTGCGCAGTTTGCCGGTGCAGGACTTTCAGCGGGTCCACGCAGGCGAGGTGCTGGCGCAACTCGTCGACGATGACTATCGGGCCGCGGTGGTCCAAGCTGAAGCGACGGTGGCTGCCGACGAGGCTCAGTCAGGAGTGCTCAAGGCTCAGCATGAGCTCCAACGTGCCAACATCGATGCCGCCCGCGCGGCGGTCGCCTCTACCGAAGCCGCACAACTACAGAACGAACGCGACCTAACGCGACAACACTCGCTGTTGGAGACCGGATCCTCCTCCACCGAGGCGCGCGAGAAGCTGGAGACCTTGCACGCGCAACTCGTCGCTCAATTGGCCCAAAACCGCGCCCAGGCACTTGCCGCGCAACGCCAGCTGTCGGTCTTGGACAGCCAGCTGGCACAAAGCGAGGCGGCAACCGCCGGAGCACGCGCGGCCCTTGCGACCGCCAAGCTGAACCTTTCCTACACGACAATCATCGCTCCACAGGACGGCGTCATTGCTCAGCGCGCCGTAAAACCCGGACAGATGATTGGTGTCGGAACGCAGATCACGACCCTCTCGCCCCTGCCCCACGTGTGGGTCATCGCGAACTACAAGGAGACGCAGCTGACTCACGTGGCGGTCGGACAAAAGGTTGACATTTCCGTCGATACCTTCCCAGGCCACGTGCTGCACGGACACGTGCAGTCTTTCGCCCCCGCCTCAGGGGCCTCGTTCGCATTGCTTCCGCCCGATAATGCAACGGGTAATTTCACCAAGATCGTCCAGCGGATCGCCGTCAAGATCCTGATCGACGACACGGACGGGCTGACCGAAAGGCTGCTGCCGGGCATGTCGGTCGAGACGAGCATCGATGCCCGCGATGGAGCTCGTCGATGACTTCCCAAAGCGCTCGGTCGACTGCCGACGCACCACCGCCACCCAGGCAGAGTACCCTCACGCCGCCGCCCGCCCAGCCTGCAACCTCTATTCCATGGCTCGGTTTAATTGCGGTGCTGATGGGCACCTTCATCTCGACCCTGAATGGTCGTCTCTCAAGCTTCGGGCTTGCCGATATCCGGGGCGCCGTGGGCGCAGGATTTGACGAGGGAGCCTGGATCACAACCGCGCAAACCGTTGCTCAGATGTTCGTTACGCTGTTCTCCATTTGGATGGGGGCAGCCTACGGACCGCGCCGAGTCCTCATCGGGGCCTCCCTTGCCTTCGCGCTGGTCTCGCTCCTGACACCCTATGCCAGCACGCTTCCGATGCTGCTGGTCATGCAGTTTTTGGGCGGCTGCGCCTCCGGATTCTTCATTCCGCTCACTTTGGCTTTCATTCTGCGGAACGTGCCTCCGAAGTATTGGGTGTACGGTATTGCGCTGTATGCGCTAAATCTCGAGCTCTCGCTCAATATCTCCGCCTCGCTCGAGGGGTACTACATTGAGCATCACTCCTGGCGATGGATCTTCTGGCAGAACGTCCCCCTGGCGCTAATCATGACGGTCTGTCTGCGCGCTGGAATTCCTCCGGGAAGGCCCCCGCCCTCGCAACGCCCGCCCCTCGATGGCTTCGGGCTCCTGCTCGGTGGGTTGGGGCTCGCGATCACTTACGCCGCACTCGATCAGGGCAACCGACTCGACTGGCTGAACTCAGGACTTGAGTGGGGGTTGCTGTGCGGAGGAGCGCTCCTGATCGCGGCATTCCTCTTACACGAGTGGATCACTCCTCATCCCATCTTCAATCTTCGGGTCGCCATGAAGGCCCCGATGCCGGGGCTGTTTGCGCTCGTCGCGTTCCTGCGACTGACGATCCTGGCCACCGCCTTCCTCATACCCCTGTATCTCGGGTCGGTCAGAGGTTTCAGGTCGCTCGAAGTCGGCGAGACCCTGATCTGGGTCGCGGCGCCGCAGCTCCTCCTTTGCCCGCTCTCGGCACTGATACTGCAACGCACGGACGCGCGCCTCCTGGCCTGCATCGGCTTCATCTTCATCAGCGTTGCCTGCCTGATGGTCGCCTATGGCCTCACGCCTGATTGGGGATCGACCCAGTTCCTGCCCTCACAGCTTCTGCAGGCAGTCGGCCAGAATTTCGCGCTCTCGGGCTTGGTTTTCTTCGGCGTCCTGCATCTCAAACCCGAGGAGGCACTGACCTTCGGCGGGGTTCTCCAGACTGCGCGAGTGATGGGCGGGGAGATCGGAACTGCCTTCATCAACACCTGGACGAGAGTGCGCGAACAAGTGGCCTCCAATCTGATCGGTCAGCACGTGCAGATCGGGGATGCCGATGTGATTGGCCGCATCCACGCCTATGGTTCGATCACCTCAAGGGTATTCAATCCACAGGGCGATTCGCTGCGCGGCGAGACTGTGCTCAGCAACGCGATCCGGGCCGCCGCGACGACTCAGGCAGTCATGGATGGGTTCGTGGCTATCGGGTTGATGACAGTCCTGGCACTGCTGCTCCTGCTTTACCGCAGTGCGGCCCCTCTGGGCCCGGCCTCTCCACCGCCCTTCTTCTCACGACCTGCGAAGCTGCCGTGAAACGCGCCGTCCTCGCATTGACGCTGGCTCTTCTGGTCTCATGTCGCGTGGGACCCAACTATCGGCCTCCCGAACTGCCGAAGCACGCTGAAGGCCCTCTGGTATCCGTGAACGAGGCTACCGAGAGCCGCGCCTCACCGCCCGATGCCTGGTGGCGACTCTACGGCGATACACAGATGGACGCTCTCGTCGAGGAAGCTTTCACGGCCAATCGTGATCTGGTCGCCGCGCAAGCGAATCTTGCGGCCGCGCGCGCGGTACTTACGGTGGCCCGGAGTAATCGCTACCCGTCGACGCAGATCATCGCTGGCGGCGTCCGCGGACGGGATCCCACTACCGACGAAATTCTCGAGCTTAACGGCCAGCGGCCCCAAAACTTCTGGCTCTTCGAGGATCTCTTTGAAGTCGGCTATGAAGTCGATCTGTTTGGTCGGGTGCACCGACAAATCGAGGTAGCCGGCGCAGATGAGGAGGCGGTCGCGGCGCTGCGAGACAGCGTTCAAGTCGTTGTCGCCTCCGAGACTGTCCGAGCGTACGCTGCCATCTGTGCCTTGGGGCAGCAGGTTGCGGTAAGCCGTCACTCGCTCGAGGTCGTCAGTCGCGAAGCGGAAATCACGCGCCAGCGTTACGAAGCCGGTGCGGGATCCCCCTATGACGTAAAGCGCGCGCAGGCACTGGTGGAACAGGTCGGCGCTGATATCCCGACTCTTGAGGGTCAGCGCCGCGTGGCACTTTTTACCTTGGCGGCGCTATTGGGGCGCGCCCCCGCGGACGCTCCTGCGGACACGGAGCGCTGCGTGCTAGCCCCTCATTTGGACGACCTTCTACCGGTTGGAGACGGTACTTCCCTGATCCGCCGCCGACCGGACATACGTCAGGCGGAACGTCGGCTGGCGGCGGCCACCGCACAGATCGGTGTGGCCACCGCGGACCTGTATCCCACTGTCAGACTTGCAGGCTTTTACGGCGGAGCCGCCCCGCAGATATCAGATCTTGGAACGAATGCAGGCCTTGCCTGGGGCATCGGCCCACAAATCAGCTGGAACTTCTTCAATCAGTCGGCGGCGCGAGCCCGGGTGCGGCAGGCCAAGGCAGGTGAAGCCGCCGCTCTTGCCGGCTTTGACTCAGCCGTGCTCGGGGCTCTAAAGGAGATCGAGCAGGCGCTCAGCATCTATGATGCCGCACTGAAGAATCACGTCTCGCTAATCGCGGCGCGGCAGCGGATCCACGAGGCGTTCGACATCGCACGCGACGAATATTCCGCGGGTGCGCTGAGCAGCCTCGACTTACTGACGACCGAGCAATCGCTCGTTACCCTGGACGGTGCTGTAGCGGCCTCAGAATCGGCATTGGTCATCGATCAGATTGCAGTCTTCAACGCGCTCGGCGGAGGCTGGGGCGCCGGCGCCCCTGTTGCGACGCGTTAGCGCTTGCTTCCCAGGAAGACCAGCAGAGGTTCACTCCCGCTGCGCGCAGTGGGACGCCTAACCGACTGTCGGTTTCTCACGGCGTTCCTCCTCACTTAGCGTGTACAGAGCTTCCGGAACCGCCTCAAGTCTCTCGCGCGGGATCGGTTGCCCACTTATGTCGGACAATCCGTAAGTGCCTTGCTCGATTTTTTTCAAGGCACGATCAACGCGCTCGAGCCTCTGGACGTCGCGAACAACTAAGTTGCCATCCCGCTCAAGCGCGTCGAGTCGTTGTGCATCGTCCTCGAACTCGACAGCCTCACGAGCGCTCTTGCCTCTTACATCCGCTTCATCAGATTCAGTTGCTCGAGCCGCTGCGAGCAGATTCGCGCGCAAGCGAAGCAGATGCTGGCGCTGCCTTTCGACAAACGCTGCTTCAAGTCCTACTTTGACGGTTTGCATATATGGCTCCATCGCGGCTTCCGGCGGGGCTGGCGCTATTATGCCTTAGTTTACCGCTGTAGCCGTGCATCAGGATGCCGCCAGCAATGTGGGCGCCTCTTTCGGCCCCCGGCAACGAAGTCGCGGTACGCGCTTTGGTTTGCTTCACGCTGCCCGACTACCTCATCGAGCTTTACTGCGAGGCCTGCAAAAACGATCTCTGCGCATCAACGGTGACCCGAACTGGACCGTGCAGATGCCAGGGCGCTCTGTGATCGGCACAGACGGAGTGGTAGCGTACGCTCGCCAGCCCGACCCGAAGCGGCTGCTGCCGGTCCTTTCAGCCATGAAAATGCGCTGCTGACTGATCGGAGACTACGATGAAGACTCATGTGTTCGAGAGCTATCGCGACAAATATGAGTACGTGAGGATGAAGCGAGAAACGCTCCCGAGCCAATCGATCGCATGGCAGACCGCACATGCCTCGTAAAGAGCTTTGCCAACAGACCGCATGCTTTTAAGCGCGCTGGATCAGCCGATGACTCCGCACCAAATCGTGAAGCACTTGTGAGGAAGTCGTGGCGGTAATGCGCCCGTTCGACTGCGTGGCCTGGAGAAACACATGAACCGCTACGACGCAATCATCATAGGCACTGGGCAGGCGGGCCCCTCTCTTGCCGAGCGTCTCGCTAACGCGGGGCTGCGCGTGTGCATCATCGAGCGCGGGAAATTTGGCGGCACCTGCGTCAACAACGGCTGCACTCCGACCAAGACACTGGTTGCAAGCGCCTACGTGGCCCGGCTCGCGCAAAGAGCCGCGGACTATGGCGTGCAACTCGGTGAATCCGTGAAGATGGACATGGCCCGCGTCAAGGCGAGAAAGGACACGCTGGTCGAGCATGCAACCAAGTCGGTCGAGAAGTGGCTGCGCTCGCTTGCGAATACGACCGTCTATACGGGACATGCCCGGTTCCTCGACTCGCACACTGTCACAGTGGGTACGGATACGCTGATAGGCGACCGGGTGTTTATTGACGTCGGTGGCCGGCCGAAGGTGCCGAACCTACCTGGGATTGATCAGGTGTCCTATCTGACGAGCGAGAGCCTGATGGACATCGACTTCCTGCCCGAGCACCTGCTTATCGTGGGGGGCAGCTACGTTGGGCTCGAGTTCGGCCAAATGTACCGCCGCTTCGGCAGCAAAGTGACCATCGTCGAGATGGGTCCCCGGCTGATCGGTCGGGAGGATCCAGATGTCTCCGACGCGCTGAGGGACATTCTCGCGGCAGAGGATATCGAGATCCGGCTCGATGCGACGTGCCTGGCTCTTGAGCCGGCCAAAGATGGCATTCTGTTGCGCCTGGATTGCAGGATCGGCGCACCAACGGTCGCTGGTACGCACGTGCTACTCGCTGTCGGTCGCGCGCCGAATACGAATGACCTGGGCCTGAGGGAAGCGGGCATCGAGGTCGACGCGGCCGGTTATATCAAAGTCGACGAGACATTGAAGACCAGCGCCCAGAACGTGTACGCCCTCGGCGACTGCAACCGTCGCGGCGCTTTTACGCATACTGCCTATAACGATTATGAGATCGTCGCCGACAACCTGCTGAACGGCGCGAATCGCAAGGTCAGCGACCGGATACTGATCTACGGGCTGTTCACGGACCCCCCGCTGGGTCGGCTCGGCATGAGTGAAACCGAAGCACTGCGCGCAGGCTACAAAATCCTGATCGGACGCTTGCCCATGACGGACGTCGCTCGAGCGCGGGAGAAAGGTGAAACCCAAGGCTTCATGAAGGTAATCGTCGATGCGAACAGCAAGCAAATTCTGGGCGCCGCAATTCTCGGTGTCGGGGGTGACGAAGCAGTGCATTCGCTGGTGGATGCGATGTACGCCCACCTACCCTACACAAACGTACAGCACGGCGTTCGCATTCATCCTACGGTGAGCGAGCTGATCCCCACGGTCCTGGGAAAGCTCACACCGATCACCTAGACGGCCAAAGGCGGCGTAGAGTGCGGGTCGCCGCCTGTGATATCGGCGGCGAGTGATGACTAAAACCTGGGGGATGATTAATGATCACCATTATACGTTCGGCGGCGATCGCGCCTGGCAAGACCGGCGACGCGATAGCTTTTGGCAATCAAATTGCAAAGCACATCAAGGAAAAGTACGGCACGACGCTTGAGTTGCTTATGCCGATCGGAGGGAATCCGGGCCGGATTGCGTGGCACGCGCGCTACGAGAGTCTAGGGCAATGGGAAGCCCTCACGGCGAAGCTTATCGCCGATACTGATTACATGGGGACAATAGCCAAGAATAGCGGCACCTTCCTGCCTGGATCAGTACACGACGAGATATGGCGGACGATTTGAATCGGGCTCATAGCCGCAGAGAGTAGGAAGCGCGCGTTCGGAACGCGCGCTTTCCAGCACGAGGTAGGTGCGTTCGCACGCCCGTGGGCGCCACACCTACGGGTATCGCGCGCGAGCATCTACTCCGCTTCGCTGCTAGTCCAGGCACGCGATGCGGGAAACCGCGTCTTCAACGTGCGGACTCGATCAGCGCGATACTCGAACTCTCCTGCACACGCTCGAAGACGATCTCGGCCCCGTCTGGCGAAACATCGAAATCTCCGATCACGAAGCTCGATGGCAGATCGGTCAGCTGCCGCTCCGCCCCGCTCTGTGGATCCAATTGCCAGAAGTCCTTGCGGTCGATCCCGCCGCGAAGCATCACAAGCGCCCCGGAGTTCCGTGAGAACGCAACGCGTCGCGCGCCAACAGTCAGAATCAGGGCCGGCATGCCGTACGGCCTACCGTCAGCAGCAGCGGCTCGCAGCGGAAATGTCGTGGCCACCTGCGCGCCCGAGTAGACGAAGTACTTGCCGTCCGGCGACCACACCGGATCGACGGAATAGTCCGAGACCATCGGCCGCGGCGAGCTGCCATCAAGGAAGATCCTCGCCAGCCGCGGTTCGCCGTCGCGTACGATCGCCCCGACGATCGACTGCGAATCAGGAGCCCAAGCCAGATCGCCGCGCAGCGCCAGCGTGGGTGCGATCGCTCGCAGGTTCGCGCCGTCGCTGTCAACGACGTACAGCTGCGTCGCAGCGTGCCGCTCGACGGTAAACGCAATGCGGCGCCTGTCCGGCGCGATGGCGGGAGCGCCGACCCTGTCAGCGCTCGGGTCGTCCCAGAGCTTGGTGACCGTCCCATTTGCGAGCTTCCAGATTCCCCGCCGGCCGGCACCGGTCGACACGTACGCGATGTAATCGGGCCCGAAGCGGGGTGCCGAGGCGCTCCCGAGCGCTGGTGCGACAGGTGCGGCCGTAGTCTGTGACGGGCCGTCGCTGGCGACGGTCGCGCGCCAAAGTTCGGAACGAGAGTTGGCGACAGTTGCAACAATGCGCCTGCCATTCGCGCTCGCCGCCAGCGACGTGTACCGCTCGAGGCCGAAGCTGACACGGTGCTCGCGCCTAAGTGGCACATCCATGACATACAGCCACGGCCCCGAGCCATCCGTATCGGTCGCCAAGTAGATGAGCCTGCGAGGATCGAGCAACACTGGATAGCTGACCCGCGCATTGTGAAACGTTAGGCGTTCCGCTCCCGCTCCGGAGGGTCGCATTCGCCAGACGTCCCAGTCCGCTGCCGCAGGGTCACCGCGTACGAAGTAAATGAACTCGCCGTCGGGCGACCATGTCGGAAAGTGGCAGTGAATACCCGGCGGCGCGACGTAGATCTCGCGCGCCGTCGCGTCCCCGGCCGCGCGCACGTACATCGGATCGCCAGGCGCCGACGTATGAAAGACCATCTGCGTTCCGTCCGGGGACCAATCGAACTCGACACCTTCCCGCAGGTAGGGCTCCAGTGCTCCGCCCGCCGTGGGCACGCCCATCACGTTGACGTCCTCGGCCCGGGTGCCCTCACCACTGCGTGTCCAGAAGGTGACGCGCGCGCCGTCGGGGGAGAAGGCGAGCGAGCGGATCTGGGGATTCCTCAGCTGCCGAAACTGCCCATTGGTCAGATTGCGGTAGCGGTTGGTGCCGATCTCCGTCAACCAGACGTCCAGGTGTCCGTCGCGGTCCGCCAGAAACGCTACCAGTCGGCCGTCTCGTGAGATGGTGCCTGCTTGCTCGGTTCCCTCGAAATCCGTGAGCCGCGTGACCTTGGAGTCCGACAGCGGGTCGCGCTGCGCGTGGTCGGGAGCATGGCGCAGCAGTGCAAGCACCAGGACCGCGACGGTGACCAGAATTGCTGCGGCCGCAAGCACCGCGCGATTACGCGGCGCGAACTTGCGCATCCGGTCGGGCAATCGGGCCGGGGGCGACTCAGTGGGTCTGGTTCCAAATACCGCTCGCGGACTCTCGGCTGGGGCGGCGACACCTGCGTAGCGCTCGGGCGATTTACTTGCCGTGGTCGGCTGCTCGTGCGCCGCCAACAGGCGCGAGATCCGCTCTATGAAGGCGGGCGGGGTGTCCGCCGCCGGCAGACGCGTCCACTGCACCTCACGGAATTCCTCCGGAACGCTCGCGTACCGCTCTGATGTATCGTCGATGACCACGGGCACAAGGAAGGCCCTCTCCTCGGCCATATCGTGTGTCCGATCGGCCGCAAGCTTCCACTCACGGCGGAAGTACCCTTCGAGCCGCGCCTGCGAGTTGACGGAAATGATCGGTACGAACAGCGCGCACGCGCGGATCTGTTTCCGGATCTGCCGGTCCCAGGCATCGCCACCCCGCAACTCACTCCGGTCGAACCAGACCTCAATCCCCGCAGCCCGAAGAGCCTCGCAGATGCACTGGGCCGCCTCGGTATCCTGCGAGGCATAGCTCAGAAATACGGCTTTCGACGACTCGGTCATCGACGCGTTACTCCCCGTCGCGGCTCGGCCAACCTCTTGACGGGTTCCGCCGGCCTCCCGGTGAACGTCAGCTTATCCGATAACCCCAACTGTCCGCTCTTGGGAACGCGAAACTGCCGCCTGAAGTGACAGCGGGCCCAGATGCGCTCATCTCAATCCTGAGGCAAGCGTGGGCGCGCCTATTAAGCCTGGCTAATGCAGGATTGAGATTAGGATGATCCCTCCCGGCAATGAGGAGCTCGCGTTACTCGGCCCGGAGCCGGATCTTCACATCCAAATACGAGGCGTGGATCAAGTTCTCGAGGGCGACGGCGCCGGGTTCGCGTCCGGGTTTCAGTTTAACGTGACGCATGTTCCTTCCAGTGCCTTCCAGCAGCCTAGCGGGGTCGTCCAGATGCGCACCGTAGAAAAAGCCCACATTGGCATGGCTTTTGAAGACATTGACGTAGGCAAACGGGACATCCTCCACGCACGCGACGGGGCACCCGTCGTGCATTAGCTCCACAACGTCCTCGCCGCATGCACGGATTCTCTTAAACCATGTGCGCGCAACGGCCGTCAACGTATCTGTCTTGACCAGCCACTCCTCGATGATGGGGTCACGCTTCCCCGCACCTGATAATCGCAACACTGCATCCATAGGAGTACCCGTAAAGCTCCGCGACCGCTTCAACCCACTTTAGCGCCTCGAGCTCGCGGGATCGGTCTAGGGCAACTTCTCGAGCCGCTCCTGGGCGAACGGAGATTGAAAGCGTGCGTCACGGACCGATCAAGCGCTCCCGCGAACCTCGTGCACGCCGCCGTTCGCAGGTAATGTCACTTGGCGGGAAAAAGAGCTCAGAATAAATGAGCCCGCCAGTTCGAGTCCTCCGCGGAGCCACAATAAAAACAATGGCTTAGCGTTCATTTAGGCTCTCTTTCTGAGAGGTGTTTAGCACATCGCCGAATGGGTTGATGCGCGGGCGAGCGGTAGCGCTCATGGTACCGTCCGGAGGTGGGATTCTACCCACTCTTTGTATATGTCGTACGCGGGTCACTGATCGGACGCCGTGCCAACCGAACAGTTCCCAAATACCGCATTAAGGACTCATGAAGACACCTGCCACCCTGCAACCCCTGATCGATGATGGTGTGATCGACGAAGTCGTCCGTTCGCTCAAAAGCGGCAAGGAGGCCACTGTCTATCTCGTGCGCTCGGGGTCGCATACGCGCTGCGCGAAGGTCTATCGGGACATGGCGCAGCGAAGCTTCCAGAAGCGTGCACAGTATCAGGAAGGCCGCAAGGTACGCGGCAGCCGCCAAGCACGCGCCATCAGCAAGAGAACTCGCTTCGGGCGCAAGGAGCAGGAGGCTAGCTGGAAGAATGCCGAAGTCGAGGCGCTGTACAAGCTCGTCGCCGCCGGCGTGCGCGTGCCCAAGCCTTACGGTTATTTCAACGACACGCTGCTCATGGAGCTGGTGACCGATTCCACCGGGGGCCCCGCGCCGCGCCTCAGTGAGGTCGATCTGACGCCCGAGACCGCGCGCGAGTATCACCGCTTCCTCATCCAGCAGATCGTACGCATGTTGAGCATCGGACTCATCCACGGCGATCTCTCGGAGTTCAACGTGCTGCTGGGTCACGATGGCCCGGTAATCATCGACCTGCCCCAGGCGGTGAATGCGGCAGGCAACAACAGCGCGCGCGCCATGCTCGAGCGGGACGTGAACAACATTCGCGGCACACTCGGCCGCTTCGCGCCGGAAATTCTGGAGACGGAGTTTGCGCGAGAGATGTGGGCGCGGTTCGAGCAAGGCGAGCTGACCGCAGACAGCAAGCTCACGGGTATCTTCGCGCGAGACGAGACAGCAGCTGATGCCGATGGCGTCTTGCTTGCCGTTGAGGATGCACGGGAAGAAGCGCTGCGACGAGAGCTTGGACGACAAAGCTAAAAGCACGGGTCGGGCAATCTGAAACCGGTCGGTCCCGGCGCACGCTCTCGGACCATAGATCGGCTCGAGAGCCGCGATCGAGCATTTCCAGTGGGGATCTGCAAGGGCTGCAACCCCTGCACGGGTGCGCGGAGTCAGCGAAAGACACCAACCGTGCAGCGGTGCAATCCGCGAACTGTGCCGACCTGCCCTAGGGTCGTCTCGCTAGGGTTTCACGAAGGTGGTGCACTTGTTCAGGGGCGATCGCCGGCGCGCGATTACCCCAGCTCTGGCGAATGAAGGTCCCCAGCTCCGCCACCTCCTGGTCGGACAAGCGCCAGCCGAAACCGGGCATACCTAGAGGCGAAGGCGCGGCGGCGGTCCCGGGAAGTTGGCTGCCCTGCAGAATCAGGTGAATGATCGAAGTTGGATCGGCAGCCAGAACGGACGAGTTGCCGGCAATAGCCGGCAACGCACGCGTCGCGCCACGACCGTCGGTGTGATGGCAAGCGGCGCAGTTGTCGTCATACAGCTGCGCCCCCCGTCCAACCTCCTCTCCAGCGGCCAGCGCGCGAGCGGTGGCAGGGTCTGCCGCGAACGAGGACGCCGGGTGCCGATCGGGCGGCAGCGTCTTCAGATACGAAGCCACGGCCCGCAAGTCAGCGTCGGTCAGGTATTGCGTACTGTGCACTACGACGTCGCTCATCGCGCCGCCAGTCACGGCGTGAACAGGATCGCGCGCGCTGCGAAGCGTGGCGATGATCTGCTCATCTGACCAACCCCCGAGGCCATCCGCACGGTTGCCTCGTAGGTTGACTGCCAGCCAGCCATCGATCACCTGTCCGCCGCCAAGATAGGACTCGTTGGAATCATCGAGTGCCTTTTCCTGCAGTGTAAGGGCTCGCGGCGTATGACAGCTTCCGCAATGGCCGGGCCCCTGCACCAGATAAGCGCCACGGGCGACGATCGGATCCCGGTAGCGCGTGGAATAGACCACGACCGCATCAGGATTCGGCGCAAATGCTTTGCGCCAGATCGCCAGCGGCCAGCGTATCGACAGCGGCCACGGGATCTCATTGCGGCGGTTCTGCGCGCGAACCGGCGGCACGCCGTACATGAAGTACGCATACAAGGCAACGACGTCCGGATCAGTCATGTGCGCATACGACGGATATGGCATCGCCGGATACAGCGTGATGTTCCGAGGCGCGATGCCGTGACGCACGGCACGATCGAAATCGGCGAGTGAGTACGCGCCAATGCCACTCTCACGGTCCGGCGTGATATTGGTGCTGAAGATCACGCCGATGGGCGAGGGAATCGGCAGACCACCGGCAAACGGCGGTCCGTTGCGCGTCGTGTGGCAGGCGGTACAGTCGCTCGCAGTGGCCAGATAACGGCCCCGCTCGATCACGGCGGGGTCCGGTTGGATGGCGGCGGCGATGACCCGCGTGCGCGTCGGCGACAACGCGAGCAGCACGGCTGCAAGCGCCAGTATTATGATCGACGACAAACTCCCCATCAGAGCGCGGCGGATGGAAGTCCTCATACGACCTCCTTCAAGCCTGCACCAGTGCTCCCGGAGTCTTCAGGTACTGTTCACGAATGGCCTTCGCGGCCCAATAGGTCAGCGCGCCGACCATACCCGTGGGGTTGTACCCATTGTTCTGTGGGAAAGCGTTGGCACCCGGGGCGAAGACATTGGGAACGTCCCACGACTGCAGATAGCGGTTGAGCGCGGACGAACTTGGGTCGGCACCCATGATCGCGCCTCCACAGGTATGAGTGCTCTGGTACTGCGTGACGTTGTAGTGCGAGCCGGTCTGCTTGGCATCGCCCGACAACGCCTTCGGCTTGAGCGTCTTGCACATGTCGAGAGCCTTGCCCACGAGAAACTGTGACGCCTTGATCTCGTTCTCGTGCCAGTCGAAGGTCATGCGCAGCAGCGGCCGACCGAAGGCATCCTTGTAGGTGGGGTCGAGGTCGAGGTAGTGGCTCCGGTACGACATGCACGCGCCCTGCACTTCGTAGTAGAAAGAATGGCGGAACGACTCCTTGATCGCCCGCTTCCACGCACTACCCCAACCCGGAGTGCCCGGCGGCACAGTGATCCCGCGGACGGGCCCAGCGCCCGGCTGCCGGGCCCAGATGATGCCGCCACCCACAAAACCGGCCTTTGCGTTGTCCAACTGCTTGCCGTTGAGATCGTCAATAGTCGTGCCAGCGCCGCCGTTGCCGATGAAGCCATTGGCTTGCACGTCATCACCGAAGAACAGCACGACCCTGTTGAGGTTCTGGTAGGAGTAGTTGCGCCCCACCGTGCCTGCGTTCGCGATTGGGTCGTACGGCTTGCCGATGCCCGACAGCAACATCAGATGTACGTTGTAAAGGGAGAACGCGCACAGCACGACCAGATCGGCGGGCTGCTCCACTTCGCGGCCTTGAGCATCCAGATAAGTCACCCCTGTGGCGCGCTCGCGGGCACGATCGAGATTCACACGCAGCACCTGCGCATGCGTGCGCAGCACGAACTGCTTGCGCAGCCTGAGTACCGGCAGAATGCAGACGTTGGGACTGGCCTTCGAGTAATTGAGGCAACCGTAATCACTGCAGAAGCCACAGAAGTTGCAGGGCCCCATCTGGCAACCGTAGGGATTGACGTAGGGCGCCGAGGCGTTGGAAGCCGGAATCGGATAGGCATGATAGCCCACCTCGCGTGCAGCCCTATAGAACCATTCGGCGCCCAGATAGTTCCGATTCGGAGGCAACGGATAGTCGCGCCGCCGCGAACCCTCGAACGGATTGCCGCCCTCCTGGCGCGCACCGTTGAGTACGCCGGCCCTGCCGGACGTGCCGCACACGTATTCGAAATGATCAAAGTGCGGCTCCAGGTCCTCGTACGTGATCGGATAATCCTGGATGGCCATCTCGGCTGGAATGAAGCGGCGTCCATAGCGCTGCTCGACGGCACTGCGCAGCCTGAAGTCCTCCGGCAGTGCACGGAAATGGCAACCCGACCAGTGGCTACCGGCCCCACCGACGCCCGTACCGGGCTTGAACGAGCCCATCTGCCGATACGGCACGGCGGTGTCGCCGGTTTTGTGACGGACCGTCACGGTTTCCTGGGACAGACTTTGGAGAAATTTGCGATGCACGGAGCCTTCCAACTCGTCCACCACCTTCGGGTAGGCGAAGTCCGGCTGCGTGTCTCGATCCGGCCCACGCTCCAGCGCCACGACGCTGAGCCCTGCGTCGGTGAGTTCCTTGGCCATGATTGCGCCGGTCCATCCCATCCCGACGATGACGGCGTCCACCTTCGGTTGAGTAACCGCCATACACTCAGCCCCTGCGCCCCGCCAGGTCCACCGGCGGCAAGGGGTAGGGCCTATCGCGAATCTCGACCCAGTCTGTGTAGTCGGCGCGCATACCGGGGTAACCGATCATCTTCCACGAACCCATACCCTTGTTGCCGCCATGCACAGGATCGGAGAAGTAGCCGTTGCGCACTTCCGCCAACAGCTCGGCAAAGAAGAGCTGGGAGGAAATTCCCTCGAGCTGCAGGTGGCCGGACTCCGCGGACTTCAGCAACGCTTCCTGCCGGGCGTGCTCAAGGGCGGCAAAACTCTTGCCGTCGAAGTGGCTGCGGCAATGCGCATCGATGGCGCCCAGTCCGACGCGCAGGATGTCACGCACAGCAAGCCGGCCCTGATAACCGAACTCCGCCGACGCCTCGATGAAAGGCCCCAGCATGTACCAGATATCGCCGCTTGCGTAGGGCGTCTGCATGTGGCGGTCGATGAACTCGGCCACGCCTAACTCCACCGCCCCCGGCCCATGCTCGTCGCGGGGAATCAAGCGGTCGCAGGCCGCGACAATAAAGGCCCATTCCTCTGCGTTGAAGAAGGCTGGCGTGTACCGCTCGCCCGGCGCAACCGCGCTCTTCGAGGTCCCACTCGAGCGCTCGCTGCATCCGGGTAGCCCCGCGGCAACCAGGGGAACCAGCGCCAGCCCCTTGACGAGACTGCGCCGTGACAGCGGATTGGCTGCATTCTCGGTGGATTCCGCCTCTGGCTCTGACATATCTGCGTGCTCCCGTCCCAACGCTCGAGCCGACCGGCCGTGGCAGTGCTCGCGCACTACTGATTATCGCTGCACGATTCGAAGCGCGATTGTAGCGAGAGGGCTCAGCCGAACGAAGGCCGGAAGCGCCGTACTCATGCTGCATTGCGGGCGCTATCGCCCGCGGTGACATCGTAGGTCGCACCGGACACCATGCGCGCGGCATCGGAAGCAAGGAAAAGCACCACCGGTGCGACATCTTCCGGTTCGATCCAAGGTACGCCGAGCGGCGTCCTGGCGGCGAGAACCTTCCGGGCCTGTTCTTCGTCTGCGGATGCTCCCGTCGGCGACCTGCCACCGTCGTCAAGCACCTGTGCATAACGCTCCTCATGGCGGGTCAGTGGCGTGTCGATCAGTCCGGGGATGACGGCATTCACAGTGATGTTATAGGGGCCGAGCTCCAGCGCTGCTGACTTCATCAAGCCGATGATTCCCCACTTCGATGCCGAGTAGGCGGCTCCGTACTTCATGCCGTGCCGCCCTTGGGTCGAAGAAGTCAAGATAATGCGTCCGCCGCCCTGGTTCACGATATGAGGCGCGAAAGCCCGGATCGCGTTCGCCGTGCCCGTCAGATTGACGTCGATCGTGATGTGCCAGTCCGGATCCTCCATCTCGAGCAGCGGATGGAAGCTCTGTATGCCGGCATTGGCGAACAAGAAGTTAATCCCTCCAAGCTCACGCTGCGCCTCGACAGCGGCCGCACGCAGCCCCGGCAGATCGCGTTGATCGAGCACAAAACTCAGCCAGCGGCGACCGGTTGCCTCGACCTGGCGTGCCGTCTCCTTCAGATCGTCCAGGTTCGCCGGCTCCACACCAGAGCGCGGGTCAACGGACGCACAGATGTCAATGCCGACGACGTCGGCGCCCTCGCGAGCAAAGGCGGCGGCGGCAGCACGGCCAATCCCGCGCGCAGCCCCGGTGACCACGGCCACCTTGCCCCGCAGAGACCCGCCTGATGTCGATGTTGTCTCATCTTTCGTGGTCATAGGTGTTTCCTATCGAGTCATTGGCTTTACGTGATTTGGTTCGCCCTTTTCTCCGATCCCGTGGCGCAGGCCTAGCGTGACCATCTTGGCGACATTAGTCGACCACATGAATGCGCGCGGACGCCGCCAGCGTCGACAGGATCAGAATGGGAAACAGCAAGACCCATGCGCCAAAGCGGGGTGTCGCCGCGCCGGACAACAATGCGCCGCCCAAAAACGCGGCCCAAATACCCAGGAGGACGCGCACGCGATGCATATGTGTGTCCCAGGATCCCTGGCTATCCCGGAGAGCTGCACCCTTAACTGCCAGCGCCAGTTGCACGCCCAGTCTGCTCAAGGTCCCAGTCACAAAGGTTACATTCACCTGCAGTGAGCCGACCCGGGACAGCGTCGTATTCAGAATGCCCATCGCCCAAGTCGCCAACGCAATCTTGACCCCATCGGACCAGAAGCCAAGCTGCGTTAGACCAATGACCAACGCAAGCGAAGCTGCGACCACGCCAAAAGCCAGCCGCCGCGGCTGTGAGGCCCCCGAGTTCGCAATCAAAGCTCCCACGAACGAACCGCCAGCGAAAAACATGATCGCAAGTGCCGACGGCACTGCTTGCGCAAAGTCCCCTTCCCCTGTTCGGTAGGCGGTTTGCGTGGTATTTCCGCTCATGAACGACAGGTAGGTGTTGTAGCTGATGATGCCATAGGCATCCACGAAGCCCGCAAGCATGGCCAGGCCGGTGGCCAACCGCTCTTGATGGCTCGCGCTCGAGCGTGAGACCAGAGAACTTCTTTCACCGTATACAGCCACTGCTTGATGCTCCCATGCCCTGGCCTCACCCACCGCCAACACCGTGTCCCACGATAAGGGCTGATCCGCACGCGACAATTCGACGCGCGCGCCGGCGGCCAACAATAGCTTCACCGCATCAACGTAGCGCTGACTATTTGCCTGCACGCCCCGACGTAAAGTAGTACACCGCCCAGACTATTGTCGGTACCAATCCGAGGGGCGCCGCGATCATCAGCAGGAAATGCTGCCCCAACCACTGCCCGCGCGGACGCCGCCGCCCCGAAACTGACGGGTCGTCTGCCAGCACAGTTTGAGACTTCATCAACATTGATTTCCACCCCAGCGTTTGATCCATCCAGAGCGGCCCCCGATTGCGGCGAGCGATTCGCCCTAGTCGGCTCCGCCCCACATCCAACCGCCCATCACCCAAGTTTCGAGCGCGACGCGCGACAAACGCCGCTCAGCGCCTGAAATGTCAACGAACTCGCTCGGAACTTCGTGTACGTGCAGCCCCCAGTAGAGTGAGGCGACTCCCCAAAGAGGACGGTGCGCATCGGTGTTGCTGTGCGTAGCTGCAACATTGGCTTGCTGCTGCAGGACTCGGCCCGCCTCTCTGTTGGAGACCAGAACCTCGCCCAGAGTGATCAGCAGCGCACGGTATAACCGGGTAGCAGCGACTTCCTCGGTTGCGCATCCGCGCACGGTCTGTGAATGAGATCCGCGTCTCACATTCTGTCATATGTCGACGACATCTAGCCCACTTGACATAGGCCTGTGAAGGCCATCGCGCTCACCGTAAACGCAAATTCCTGACTATTCGTGATCCGTAGGGGGGGTCCCTTAATCCACTGCCCGGAACTCGCTGTTTCGGGCTCGTGGGCGGTACGGCAGAGGCTACGTGTTCAAGAGCTTCCGTGAAAATCGCTGGGCGCACGCCCTGGCGCGAGCAATTGTGTTCCCGCTCGCTCGCGCCTGCGCGCGCGCACCCGCGCGACTAGTTGCAGCCGTACCACTACATCGCGGCAGGCGGCATTGGCACGCGCTCGGCTTGGTCATTGGCGCGCTGCTTCTTTACATAGGCGGCGGTACCGCGTCGGCGGCGACGTGCGCCCCGGCATCAAGCGCGGGAACCGCGCCAGCAGACTGGGCGACTTACTGCTGGCTCGATTTCAGCACCTATAACGACACGCTTGCACGATCCGTCGGTCAGCCTTTCACGTTTACGCTCAATGATGGCTCGACTCTGAGCTTCGTCGCGACGGTTACCTCTACAGCCACCACCGCACTCGTGGCCGTCGCCACCCCATCGTGGACGGGTGCGGCGATCGGTAATACCGCATTCCTCGGAATCCCCGGGAAGCCAGTCCTCTACACGGCTACCAATGGTTCCACCGTTAGCATCACCTTCTCATCCATCTCACTGACGCCACCGCCGGGCGTTACGGCGGGATCGACCTATTCCTTCGTCGCGGCGGACGGTGAATCGACTAACCAAACAGAGTCACTGGCGTGGACGACGAACGGCGGTAACTGGACTCTGCTCGACCAGGTGCCGCCGATCACCGGCAACACCTATCCGACGGTCACGAATACCGGGACAACCTTCACCGAAACCGGTGTCGCCGGCACGGTCGGCGCTTACATCGTCGGATCGATCAACGCGACCCAGGTAACCACGGTGCTGGTCGCCGGCGGCTTGCAAGGGTCGATGTTCGCGATGAGGTACTCGACCATCTCCCTCAACAAGACGCTGACCGCCGGCCGCGTCAACCCGGCTGACCAGTTCACCTACAAAATAGCGGCAACTTCACCGAGCACCACCCTCGGCAGCGCCACGTCCACCGGCACTGGTAACGGCCCGTTTACGGCTACGTCCTCCTTCCTCACGACGCCTCAGTCTCTCACGTTGAGCGAAGTCATGGCTGCGGGGAGCGTCAGCACGCTGACGAACTACGGTTCAAGCCTGACGTGCACCAATGCGAACACCGCTTCGACGACGCCGCTGCCGACGAATGTTGCCACCACCTCTTACGTCATCCCCTCGATCAACTTCGGTGACACAATTTCGTGCTTATTCACCAACACAAAACTGGTGCCGGTGCTGGGGGTGACGAAGTCGGCGCCATCGCCCGCACTTAAGGTCGGCGTTAACTCCACTTATACGCTGACGATCACGAACTCGGGCAATGCCGCTGGCACAACCGCTCAAGTTAAGGACCAGTTACCTTCGAACCTCAACTTCGTCTCGGCCTCCGGCACCCACTGGATCTGCACTGCCGCAGGATCGCTGATCACCTGTCAATTCTCCGGCGGCACGATCGCTATCGGTGCGACCTCAACGATTGCAGTCACCGTGACGGCGCCCGCCGCCGCTGGCGGCGCAAGCGACACCAACTACGCTTCGATCGACCCGACCGGCGGTAACGGGGCACCAACGCCCGGACCGACCTGCACCCCGACCAGCGCTTGCACCAGCTCCGGACCCAATACCGTCATCTACATCAACGCGCTGCCCGAGAGCGGTACGGCGGTCGCGGGCACCGCATCGACACCCATCGCCAGTGTGATCGCGAACGACACGGTGAATGGAGCGAGCGCGACACTGGGGCCCGCCGGTAACGCGACCATTGCCCAGTCCGGCACTTGGCCGGCGGGCATCGCGCTCAACACCATCACCGGTGCGATCACGACGAGCGCTGCCGTTCCGCCCGGCGTGTATCCCCTTACCTACCAGCTCTGCGACAAGAACGCTCCGCCGAACTGCGCCACGGCCACCGATACCGTCACCGTCACCGCCAGCATCATCCCGGCTGCGCAAACCGGCGCTGCTGTTGCGGGGACCGCCTCGACACCGATCGCAAACGTTGCGGCGAGGGGTACGGTCAACGGCTCCCCGGCCACCCTCGGTGCAAGCGGGAATGCCACCGTCGCGCAGTTCGGCACCTGGCCGGCGGGCATCGCGCTCAACACCAGCACCGGTGCGATCACGACGAGCGCTGCCGTTCCCCCGGGCATGTATCTCGTTGCCTATCAACTCTGTGACAAAAATTCTCCGCCCAACTGCGCCACCGCCACCGACACGGTCGGTGTCAACGCGACAATCATCCCGACTACCGCAACCGGCACGGCAGTGGCGGGAACGCCATCGACGCCGATCGCAAACGTTGCGGCGGGGGGTACGGTCAACGGCTCCCCGGCAACGCTGGGTGCAAGCGGGAATGCCACCGTCGCGCGGTCCGGCACCTGGCCGGCGGGCATCGCGCTCAACACCAGCACGGGCGCGGTCACGACGACCGCTGCAGTCCCACCAGGCAGCTATTCGGTTGCCTATCAGCTCTGTGACAAGAACTCTCCGCCCAACTGCGCCACCGCTACCGATACCGTCACCGTCGCCGCCAGCATCCTCCCGGCTGCGCAAACCGGTGCTGCTGTTGCGGGGACCGCCTCCACGCCGATCGCAAACGTTGCAGCGGGGAACTCGGTGAACGGCTCCCCGGCAACGCTGGGTGCAAGCGGGAATGCCACCGTCGCGCAATCCGGCACCTGGCCGGCGGGAATCGCGCTCAACACCATCACTGGTGCGATCACGACGACCGCTGCCGTTCCGCCCGGCACGTATCCCCTTACCTATCAGCTCTGCGACAAGAACGCTCCACCCGACTGCGCCACCGCCACTGACACCATCAGGGTCGCAGCGAAAATCGTCGCAGTTGCAGAGAGCGGCTCAGGAGTTTCCGGCATTGCCTCGACGCCCATCGCCAACATAGCCGCGAACGACACTGTCAACGGAGCTGCAGCAACACTTGGGGCCACCGGCAACGCGACCGTTGCCACTTCAGGAACCTGGCCGAGCGGCATTTCGCTCAACCCGACCAGCGGAGCGGTAACGATGGCCGCAACGGTGGGACCGGGTGCCTACGCCGTCACGTATCAGTTGTGTGACCGAAACACACCGCCAAACTGCGCCACAGCTACTGACTCTGTGAAGGTCTCCGGCAGCGCACTGCCCCTCGCCATTAAGGGATCGGCTGTGGCCGGCATTGCCTCCACCCCGATTCCTGACGTCGCCGCCGGCGCGACGGTCGATGGCGCTGCGGCAACGCTCGGGCCGGCGGGCAATGCAACCGTAGCCACCATTGGAGGGTGGCCCACTGGACTGAGCCTCGATCCGACTACGGGGGCGGTATCGACGACGGTGGCGCTGGCTCCTGGAACCTACCCGATCCGCTATCAACTGTGTAACCGATTTGCACCGCCCAGCTGTGCAGGCGCGACAGACATGGTCACCGTCACGGGCCTTGTCGGTGGTGTGCTACTGGTCGACAAGACGGCCAGCACGATTCAGGCGGCAATCGGGGACAGCGTCCAGTACCGGCTTCAGGTTCGCAATTCCGGTACGGCTACTGTCACGGACGTAAGGCTCGAGGACACGCTCCCTCTCGGCTTCAAACTCATTCCGGGCACGGTTCTGATCGGGCTCGAGCCGAGCTTGCCGAAGAAGGCGGCGAACCCTCAAGGAACGCCGGGGCCTGCATTGACGTTTGTTCTCGGCAATATCGCGCCGAATGCCATTCTCGACATCTACTATCAGGTGCGGCTCGGTGTTGGTGCCGACCGCGGCAACGGCATCAACCGGGCACAAGCACAAGGTGTTGGTGTGCACTCGGCGGTGGCGACCGCTCAGGTGCTGGTCACCAGCGGTGCCTTCGATACTTCCGCCTGCGTTGTCGGGAAGATCTTCGTTGATTGCAACGGTAATCGCGTACAGGACGCCGGAGAGCCCGGAATACCGGGCGTGCGGCTGTACTTCGAGGACGGCACGAACGTCACGAGCGACGAGAACGGCAACTACAGTCTCTGTGGTCTCCGTCCGATCACTCACGCGCTGAAGGTTGACGCAACGACGCTACCGGCTGGAAGCCGGTTGGTGGTGCTTTCGAGTCGAAACGCCGGTGATGGGAACAGCCTGTTTGTCGATCTGCGGGATGGCGAGCTGCATCGCGCCGATTTCGCGGAAGGTTCGTGTACCAACAAGGTCATGGAGGACGTGCAGCGACGCCGGGCCCAGCCGGTACTGGCGCCGTTCCCCCCGGCGGGTAAGGAACATGTCGGCGTCGACTTCGAATCCAAGCCGCCCTCTTCCCAAGACCCTGTTCGTCCGGGTGGCTCAACCCCCAGCGATCCTGGGGAGCGACCTTGATGATGCGGCTGTTGCGCCGCTGGCTCGTGTTGAGCATCGTGCTGCTCGGCGCAGCTGCCTCTGCCCTGGCCGCCGATGACGCAACCTTGGATGTGCCGCCGCTGCATCCGACTGTCCCGATCGACCAGGCGCAGGTGGACGGCGAGTCGGTGGCATTCCGCGAGATCGGCAGCGGAGTACTAAATAGCCGCAACAGTGCTTTACCGGTGGCAGCCGACGAAGGCTTGTGGCGGCGATCGAGGGCCCTGCCGATTGGCGATCGGATCCACCTGCACGTATCCGACGCGACATTACCGGCGGACGGGCATTCAGTGATGCACCTGGTGGTGACGCTGCAGGACGCCCAGGGAAATCCGGTAACCGCGATTACCAGGGCTCGCATCGAGACCAGCCTTGGACGGCTGCAGACACGATCGGGCAAGCAGGCGGCAGGGTTCGAGATGGCGATCTCGAAGGGCATCGCCGAGCTTGATCTGCTCGCCCCTGTCACGGCAGGTCAGGCGCTACTTCGAGTCTCGAGCGGCGCGGTGCGGGTGCAGGGCAAGGTCACCTTCGTCCCCGAGCTACGCCCGATGATGGCGATAGGCATCATCGAGGCGGGCGTCAGCTCAGAGCGCGTGACCGCCGACCCGAATGCGCCGGCTGCCGTAAACACCGGCTTCGAGGACAGTCTGCAGCACTGGGGCAACGACCCGAGCAGCGGATCGTTCTGGGGCGCCGAGGGGCGTGCCGCCGCATTTGTGAAAGGCACGGTCGGGGGCGACGTGCTGCTCACCGGCGCCTTTGACTCTAACAAAATTAATGCACAGAAATTTTTCGCCGATGTCGACCCGAATCAGTATTTCCCGATTTCCGGCGACGCGTCCATCGTCAACTACGACGCCCGCAGCACGAGCAAGCTGTACCTGCGGCTGGATCAGGGGCAGAGCCATCTTCTCTACGGCGACTTTCAGACGCTCCAGCCTACTGAGCAGGCGTGGCTGGGAAGCTATGCCCGGACGTTGACCGGGTTCACCGGTCACTACGAAACCCCGCAGGCACGAATAAACGTCTTCGCCTCAATGACCTCTGCGCACCAGTTCGTCGACGAGCAGCCCGGACGGGGGATCTCGGGCCCGTATGCGGTTTCCCAGGCCAATGCGGTCGCCAACTCGGAGATCGTCCAGCTGTTGGTCCGGGATCGCAACCAGCCGGCCATCGTGCTCAGCAGCCAGACCCTCACGCGTTACGTCGACTACGATTTCGAACCGTTTTCGGGACGCATCATTTTTCGCCAACCGATTCCCAGTGTCGACGAGAACTTAAACCCGGTGTCGATCCGCATTACCTACGAGGTCGACAATGGCGGACCGCGGTATCTCGTGGATGGCGCGGACGCTGAGGTTGTGCTCCGGGACAGCGTCTCGGTGGGTGGGCGCTTCTCTGAGGATCACGACCCGATGACGCCATTCAAGCTGTATGGCGCCGACAGCGTGTGGCGCCTCTCCAGTGGAACAACGCTTACGGTTGATATCGCCCGTAGTGAGGGCAACCAGCTCTACGCGACGGCGTTGAACGGCAGCATGACGCCCGTCGCCATGGTTACAGGACTCTCCATCTCCGATCCGGCTGGTAACGCAGGTCGGGTCGAACTGGTGCATCACGATGACGAATTGGATGCGCGGCTGTACGCGGTCTCCGCTGGTGCCGCCTTCGAGAATGGCAACGCGGGCTTGAGCCCCGGCAGCAGCGAGGCAGGGATGCACGCAACTTACCGTCTTACGGATGAGACGCAACTGGTTCTCGATGCATTGCATTCAACGGACGAAACAACCGAGGCCCATCGGTCTGGTGCCACAGCGGACATCGAGACGCATGTCTGGAGTGGTGCGAAGCTGGAAACCGGATTGTCGTATGTGGATCAGACGTACAACGCCGCAATCCCCGCCGTCGCGCAGTACGACATCGGCGCGGTCCCGGGCACCTCGACCGGCGCGGCGCTGAACAATACCGGCTTCGGTTTCACGGGCGGGGGTCTGCTCGGCTCCCCACTCGGGGGCGCACTGGGCCTGCCGTTGGCGGGAGCGAATTCACTGATCGAACAGGACTATCTGGCAGCGAGCGTCAAACTCACTCAGAAGATCACCGATGACGCCAGCGTCTATGCGCAGTACGAGCACACGGTCGACGGCACATCCGGTCAGCTTGTGACGGTCGGCGGCGAGTATCGGATCAGTGATTCCGAGCGCTTCTATGCCCGCTACGAGGATATCGACTCGCTCACGGGCATTTACGGTCTCGGCGACGGCTCAGCTGCCCATCAGATGGTCGTCGGCTTCGACACCGCGTATATGCGTGATGGCACGGTTTACAATGAGTATCGGTTGGCTGGTGCCGAATCCGGCCAGAGCGCTACCGACGCGCTGGGCGTCCGGAACCTATGGCACCTGCTTCCCGGTCTGGATGCGACGACCTCGGTAGAACGCCAGGAGGTCATCGATCCCGCACCGCTGCCAAACTCTCCGGCCGGAATTCTCGTTGGCACCCAGTCGGCGACCGCGCTCGCACTCGGGATCGACTACTCCGGCAGCCCTGTCTGGAAAACCGCCGAGCGCATTGAGTACCGCTTCGGGGACATCCAGACCGACTGGCTATCCACATTCGCAGTTACTCGCAAGCTTTCCGACGACTGGAGCCTCATCGGGAGAAACGTCTACCTGTCCGCTACTACCACCGAACCTGGCCAACAGACAGTTGCCGAGGAACAGGACCGTCTACAAGCTGGTGTCGCGTACCGGGACACCACGACCAACCTGTGGAACGTCCTGGCGCGTTACGAGTATCGAACCGACTTCAACAACACACCGGTAACCGGGAGCGACACTCGCAGCCAGATCCTGGTGTTCAGCGCAGATTACCACCCCGTGCGCGCTTGGGAATTTGAAGGCCAGGTAGCGGGAAAGACGGTGCGCGAACTCCTGGATGGGACTCGCTCGGACTACGACGCTGTGCTGGTAGCGGCCAGAGCGACATGGGACTTTAACCCACGATGGGACGTGGGCCTGCTGGGCTCGACAACCACTGGTGGGGGCACGAGTGACCAGGGCTGCGCGGTCGAGGTGGGCTACCGCGTGATTGACAATCTCTGGCTGTCAGCAGGCGCCATCGCCGGCCGGTACGCCGACGCGGAGCTCTTCAGCACGAACTCCTCCTGGCGCGGCGTGTACCTGCGCGTGCGCTTCAAGTTCGACGAGGGCACGTTCCAGATGGCGGACCCTCAATCCAATCGCTCACTCGACAGCGCCGCGACGAGTTCACGCCAATGAGTGCGCGCCGTAAATACCGCCTGGCCAGGTACTGCGTTGCCCTGAGCATCTTTGCGTCACTGGGCATCGGGAGCGCATACGCCGACGGCACCGACGAGCGCTCGGCAGCAACTGCGGAGATAACCCCTCAACCGGGACGGCCAAACAACTCCCGCACGCACGAGCCAATCACTCTCATCGACCTGCAGCGGCGTCTCGATTCGGTCAACGCCGTGGGCAGCTCGGAGTGCCTCACCGCCTACGCCTCACATAAGGCACAGGCGTGGCTCAATTTCGGTAAATATGCCGTAGCCGAGCAGCTGCCGGCAGCCGCTCAAGCGGCCACACTGAAGAATGCCGGCAAGATTATCGAGGGCCTGGAGCAGCACCAGGGGTCCGCGCTGGACACTCCAGAGTTGCCGGGTGCGCGCCACGTGCGCGACGATTTGTGGCAGGCAATGACCGCGGTGAAGCGCGATGGGCGGCTGTGCGCGGCGCCGAAGATGACAGCCTATTGCGAGGTCCAGCTCTCTTGGGTGGACTACGAGGCTGCGGCGGGCGGGTGGCGTCACGTCGATCCCTATGTTCGCATCGCGGAAGACTATTGCGGCGCGGCGATTCGCAGTCAGCCGGCGGCGGCCATGACGCCCGCCCCTGCTCCCGAGTCGTCCGCCGTCGTGGCAGAAAAGACGTTCCCCAGCATCCCCAGCGCGCCTGCTTTGGCGCCGCCGACGACGGCGGACCAAATCGATCTTTCGCTGAGTGTCGTGTTTCCCCACAATCGCGCGACCCGCGCAGATATACGGCGCCCGGGACGTGACGAGCTAAGGCGACTGAGCAAACGCCTAAAGTCGCTGCCTGAAACCACGACCATCATGATCGTCGGCCATGCCGACCTCACCGGTCGCCCGGACTACAACATCAGATTGAGCGAGCAGCGCGCGAGAAGTGTTGCGCGTGAGCTCAGAATGCTTGGAGTCCATGCGCGAATCAGGCTCTCGGCCGTGGGGAGTTCCGAACCGGCGGTGAAGTGCGCGCTGGACGATGAAGTGGCCGAAAGACGCCGCTACTTAGATTGTCTCGAGCCGAACCGCCGGGTCGTCGTTCACCTCATCACCCACGAACCGTAGCAGTCGGTGCGCATCTATTTGTGTGGTACCGCTTAGGGCAGGTTTCAGCGCTTTGATTTGCCTTCACCGGTTGCGCCGCAACATGGCCACGTATCCCACGATCATCCTGTTTCAGCCGGCGTAACTCACCAGGCAACATATCGGAAGATGTATAAAGAGTTCCGCAGCTCCGCGGCGCGCATGCGCCAGATCGAGCTGCATGCAAACCTCGCAAGGACTATCCAGTGAACACCTCGACCGCCGGACTGATGCTTGAGAACAGCACCCACGCCGCGCAGCGCGCCTCCGCTCTTTCGGCTCGCTACGCGTCGCAATGCCAGAAAGCAGCGTGGCTCGACTTGTACTCGGACGATGCGATTATAGAAGATCCCGTCGGGATCTCGCCCTTAGACCCGTCGGGCCTCGGGCACCGGGGTCGCGAGGCGTTGAGTAGATTCTGGGATCTGGTGATCGCTCCGGGCAAAATGAGGTACACGATTCGCGAGTCGTACCCTTGTGGGGACGAGTGCGCCAATGTTTGGACGCTGACGAACAAGCTGCCGGGAGGCATAGCCATCACGGTTGACCTCGTTAGCGTCTACAAAGTGAACGCTCTGGGAAAGCTCGTGGCGATGAGAGCGTACTGGAGCTACGCTGATGTGGAGCAGAAACTGAAAACACTCGTTGGGCGCTGATTGCAACTGGTGTCACGCTCCCGATGACAATGATCTTCAGGTGATTAGAAGGCACGCGCTCGATGACGGTAACCTCGGCGCCGCCTCGGCCGTCATTGGCGCTGTTAGAACGCGCTCTTGATCACGCCGCCATCCACGCGTAGCGCCGCGCCAGTAGTGGCAGAGGCGAGCGGACTGGCGACATAAGCGACCAGGGAGGCGACCTCTTCGGGCTCAGCGAAGCGCTTGATGAGCGAGGTGGGACGCACCTTCTCGAAGAACTCCTTCTCAAAGGCAGCAAATGACATCCCGCTTTTCTTGGCCAAGGCGTCAACGAACTCGCCCACGCCGCGCGACCTCGTCGGACCCGGCAGGATGCAGTTGACGGTTATCGCCGAGCCGGCGAGAGCCTCCGCCAGCCCTCGCGATACCCCCAGCAGTGCCGTCTTGGTGACGCCATAGTGGATCATCTCGCTCGGGATCTGTACGCCGCTTTCGCTCGAGACGAAGATAATGCGACCCCAGTTGGCACGTCTCATAGAAGGCAGGACCAGCCTCGCCAGCCTTACGCCGCTGAGCACGTTGACCTCGAAGAATCTCATCCAATCGGCGTCAGGGATCTCCTCGAACGGTTTTGGCTCGAAGATTGCTAGGTTGTTTATGAGTATTTGCACGCCGGGATGCTCCCGGAGCAATTGTTCGGCGGACGATGCGCTGCTCATGTCGGCAGCAAACCCGTACAGGTCCGCGCCCGTATCAGACTTAAGCGAGGTAACGACCTCATCAACCGAAGCCTTGGACCGGCCGTTGATAATCACGCGGGCTCCCTCGCGCGCAAGGGCCGTGGCAATCGCGAGACCAATGCCAGCAGTACTGCCGGTGACCAGTGCGAGCTTGCCTTTCAATTTGAGATCCATGCGTGTTCCTCGTAGCAAGCCGGCGATCTTTGCGCTTGCCCTGCGTCAGATGGCTCGCGAAGCGCGCTCCTGTGGGCAGTGATGTTCAATGCCTTGTTCATTGTGCCCCTCCTGGCCTTCGCGTGCTCAGCCGTACTGGGTGATAGTGGGGGTAGCGGTCCCGCCGACGGCTGCACGAGTGCGGTTCCGGCTCAGGAGTCAGCGAGATCATCGATGCGGGCTGTCCGGCTGTTGCGAACGTAAACGCCGGGTCGCGTAACTGCGTGAATCCTATCGGGAGATGCTCTCAATCAGCGGAGCTGTCGTTCCAGGCACCGGCCGGCCTCGATCACGCATAACCGGCGTCCTTTCTGCTCAGTGGGGTCAGGGGTCGGCGGGCATGTGCCGTTTTGCCCGAATCCGTCGCACCCTTGCATCGGGGCACTCGCGCCCCCAGAGACCGACCTAGGTGGGGCCGGGAGGCTAAGCAGTCGAATCCAAGGGCAGGAATGCGGTTCCGATGCGCATTGCGCGCAGTCGCGCCAGAATGGCGCTTGTTACCGCATCACAGGCGGCATGAGCAATGAGCACTGAGCGACATTACGGGTTGATGTGGCTTCACGCCGTCGAACTGGCCGACGAGGCGGAACGACTGCACCGGCGCTTTTTGCGCTATCTCGGACCGGGCACCGATGCCGTCAGCTGGGAGCCGCCCGTGGATATCCATGAAACCGTAGACGGATTCATCCTGCTCTTTGCCCTCCCCGGTGTGGTTCCGGAAGACATCGAAATTCGCCTGGAGCGAACGGCACTGACCGTAAGTGCGCAGCGCCGTGTGGCGGTGAGAGAACGGGACACTCTGATTCAGCGATTGGAGATCCCCCACGGTCGCTTCCTCCGACAGATCGCACTTTCCGGAGCTGCCCTGCGGGTAGCAGACTCGCGTTGCATCAACGGCTGCCTGGAAGTGCGTCTAGTCCGAGCGGAAGGAGGCGAGTAGCTCATGGCAGAAAGCGAAAAACGCGGTTCGCAGCCGAGGATTGAGCTGCCGCCCCTGCCAGCGGATGCCATCCCGATCGTGCCCATCCGCCAGGTGGCGCTGTTCCCGGGCACCGTAATGCCGATCACGCTCGGACGCGAGCTGAGCATCGCGGCGGCGCAGGAGGCGGTACGCGCCGGGCACAAGATTGCCCTGCTGGCACAGCGCGACCCGAGCAAGGAGAAGCCTGGTCGCGCGGATCTGTATGACGTCGGAGTCCTGGCCACGGTAATCCGTTACGTCACGATGCCCGAGGGGGCGCACCAGCTGGTGTGCCAGGGCGAGTATCGCGTGCGTGTGGCCGAGATGCTGCGCGAGGTGCCATTTCTGGCCGCGCGCATGGAGCAGATTCCCGAGTCAGCGGTCGCCGGTCCCGAGATCGAGGCGCGTTTCGCGGTTCTGAGGGAGCGCGCTCTCGAGGGCCTTTCGCTCCTGCCACAGGCCCCGCCCGAGCTGGCGCACATGATCTCCGGTATTCAGTCCGCCGCGCAGCTTGCTGATCTCATGGCCAGCTTCATGGATGTGAAACCGGCCGAGAAGCAGGACATCATCGAGACGATCGATCTGAAGGAGCGGCTCGACAAGGTGATCAAGCTTCTCGCCGAACGGGTCGAGGTGCTCAGGATCACCAAAGGCATCACTGAGCAGACGCAGGCCGCGCTCGGGGAACGACAGCGCGAGGCGGTGCTTCGTGAACAGCTGCGTCAGCTGCAAAAGGAACTCGGCGAAGCGGACAACCCGGAAGGCGAGCTTGCCGAGCTCGAGGCCCAGATCGTGGCCGCGGGCATGCCCGCCGAGGTCGAAGAGCACGCGCGCAAAGAGTTGACGCGCCTTAAGCGCATGCAGGAAGCGAGCCCTGAATACGGCATGGTGCGCACCTATCTCGACTGGGTCGTGGCGCTGCCATGGAGCAAGACCGACGCCGAGGATATCGATATCGCCCGGGCCAGAAAGGTGCTTGATGAGGACCACTACGGGCTTGAGAAGGTGAAGCGCCGTATCCTCGAGTACCTCGCCGTGCGTAAGCTCAACCCGCACGGACGCAGCCCCATTCTGTGTTTCGTCGGGCCACCCGGGGTGGGCAAGACCTCCCTCGGCCAAAGCATCGCGCGGGCGCTGGGACTGAAGTTCGTGCGCGTAAGTCTCGGAGGCGTGCACGACGAGGCGGAGATCCGCGGCCACCGGCGCACCTATATCGGCGCACTTCCGGGCAACATCATTCAGGGACTACGCAAGGCGGGCACGCGTAATCCGGTGTCCATGCTCGATGAAATCGACAAGCTGTCTGCGAGCCTGCACGGCGATCCGAGCTCTGCGCTCCTCGAAGTGCTGGATCCCGAGCAGAATTCCACCTTCCGTGACAACTACATCGCTCAGCCCTTTGACCTGAGTCGTGTTCTCTTCATCGCTACCGCCAATGTGCTGGATACCATCCCAGGACCGTTGCGCGACCGAATGGAAATCATCGAGCTCAGCGGATACACGGAGGAAGAGAAGCTTCAGATCGCCAAGCGCTTCCTCATGCGCCGACAGCTGGAGGCCAATGGCCTCGATGCCGAGCAGGTCAAGGTGACCGATGCCGCGCTCGGCCGTCTCATCAGGGAATATACGCGCGAGGCAGGCTGCCGCAGCCTCGAGCGGCAGATAGGAGCCCTGGCGCGAAACGCCGCGATGCAGATTGCCGAAGGCAAGGCAACCAGTGTGACTTTCGATGCCGCGGACATTGAC